>Ga0326513_10002741_pt1 | contig 12936 bp, 14 predicted proteins | sample 2_2465_0518_D_FD_203654 | JGI IMG/M metagenome (GOLD analysis project Ga0326513, IMG submission 203654) | Bovine rumen microbial communities from UC Davis, California, United States - 2_2465_0518 | ecosystem: Host-associated > Mammals > Digestive system > Stomach > Rumen | place: USA...
CAAAAATCCCTCATTCGCAAAGTCTCTGTACGCTCTGTTGTTCGCTTCCTGTTCTGCATTATCCTTCCTGGTAGCATATGTATCAATAAGCCAATCGGTGTCCACACCTTTGGACTTTATCTTTTCAACCTTAGGGTCGATCGCGGAGTGTTCCTTGCTTTGTTCAAACCTCATTCCGGCGCCGTATTTGTTTTCACGACGATAGAGCTCCGCTGCCTGATTAAGAATTTCTTTATCCTCGGCAGTGAGCTTCTTCTCCTCGTCTCTTAAGACGGCTCCGGGGAGCGCATTTTGGTAGACTTCCAGAAAATCATCTGCTCTTGCATCGTCAGCATCAAGTCTTTGCCTTTGTCCGGACGTGAGCCTGTTCGCCTGCTGTAAGGGGCGCTTTTGTTCGTTCGTAAGACCCGATGGGAGAGCAGGGTTTATTCCTGTATTTGTGGACTGCGCACTTGTACCATCCATCGAGCGTATAGCCTGATTTCTTGATTTTCTGTCTTCAAGGTTCTTTATGCGCTTTTTTAACTCGTCAGAGGACATATTGTCAACATCACCGTACTTGGCAAGATAGTCTTCTCTTGCTTTTTTAGCCTGCTCATACTGGTAGGTTTGGCGATTAGCGCCAAGATTGGTGAGCCTGTTATAATAGGAGTCGCGGCTCATGGGGTTTATTGAGTTTATGTTCCTGTTTGCCGGTCTTGTAGTTTCGCGCCTTGCCATGTTTTCAGCCATGGATCTGCGATAGCTGTTTTCAGAATTTACCGCTCTTTTTAAAAGTCTTGTAGCATTCTTGTAGGCGGCTGAATTTTTGGACGATGACGATCTTATATCGTTTGCGGTCTGGGATATACGAAAGAGAGTGCGGTTTGTATCCGCCCTCTCCATATCTCCGGCTATGTGACCTCTGGCTTTTTTCTCGTTTGACTCAGCCACGGCTGCTTTTACATCTCTTTCGAGCAGTTTTTCTTCGTATTTTTTTTGCTTTTTATTCCAATCTTTAGCTGATATTCGCGCCATAATGACTCCTTATTTCTTTTTCTTTGACAGCTTCTTTACCATTGCGGCAAGATAGTCCGGATATGATTTATACTTCCTTAAGCTACTATCAGAGGGCATATTGCGGACAAAATCAGTGTAGTCAAGCACTTTGTCCTGATACTTCTTGGGTATATCAGAGATTGTCTGATATTTTGCCTTCGATGCACTTGTAGTGTGCGCACCGTCAGCTGCTACTTTTTCATTAGCCTGTGTCTTTGGTGATGATCCAAAGCCTAAATAATTGTAATAAAGGTAATCTATCTGGGAATCAGACAGCCCGTATTTATCCTTCAGCGTGCCGTTTAATGAGTTCCATGCTACCTTTTGCTGTGCGGAATTACCGCCCTTGAATTTTGCGATAGAGCTGTACACTCCTCTTTGATTTGCGGTTATGCCGCTTCCGGATGATCCTGACGATCTGCTGTATCCGCCTCCCGATCTTCCGGACGACGAGGAGGCTCTACCTTTTTTTGTGAGGTCAAATTCCTTTTGCCACTGTTTATCTGATACCTTGTCTCTCTTTTTCTGGTAATTGAAGTTCTTTTTGTTCCAATATTCTCCCGAATTGTAACCCTGTGCTCGATCTGACTGTGTAGCTCTAAAATCGTCTCTCCACTGGGTGTCTGCTACGGTGTCGCGGTACTGGTTGTAATCGGTGTTTCTCTGATTCCAGTATTCGTTGCCATAGAAATCGCGGTCTGTGTTCCAATCGTTTACAGAATCTCTGAATCTTCCGTAATCGGTATCTTCAAGTCCCTGATACATGGAAAGGTCGGCTCTTTGACCTGCTATGTCATTTTCATACTTTTGCATTGCGGCATTGTATAACTCAGGGATCACGTTGTTGAGCTGTGACATATTCTCCTGATATGCAAGGTTACCTGCCGTTGCGGCGTATGAATTGCCATACCCACCGCTTAGAGCCGCTGCCTGCGCCATGGCTCCCTGTTGTCCGAGCTGCGCCTGACGAGTATACTGATCCTTGTAGTTCTGATAAAGAGGATCCGCATTGAAATCATAAGAAAACTCCTTGCGGTTTGTGATCTTGTCCGCAAGTGCTTTTATGGTGTCGCCAAACCGTGACTGATAAGTCGGTCTGTTTTCAGTGTTGAGATATGTATTGTATCTGTTTTGCGCATCCGTTACCGCCTGAGATTGCTGATAAGGAGCGGTCTGCGTCGGGTTGGTCACCGTGTATGTCGATTTATACTTTGTGGTGGTTGTTTTGGGATTTGAGTTAACAACCTTAGCCTTGGTCGTCATACTGGTACCCGTAACTGATCCTTTCAGCTTACCGGTTTTATTCTTAGGTTTGACGGAATTTATACTTGCGGTCAGTTTAGCCTTAGCCATTATCTTCATCCTCCTTATCTTTTAGTTTTTCATCCAAAGCCAACAGCATAAACTCTTTTTCTGCCAGCTCTACCTTGAGCCTTGCTATTTCACCGGCAAGGCGGTTTATGATAAATTCTTCCTTTGATACTTTACTCATAGTGTGCCTCCAGTCTTTTTATGCGTTCGTTTTGTTCCTGAATAAGTTTAAGCATCGGCGGGATGATATAATGCTCGCTCCATCCGCTAGGCTTTCCGTCTTCATAGTCACATGCCTGAGGATAGTATTTTTCAACATCCTCGGCTATAAAACCTATTAGTGGCGTGTCGTGTCTTTTATCCTCTTCGTTTGTTAAATAGTCCTTGTTGTATTTAAAACTAACTACCGGCATATCATATAATTTGTGCGGATCCATATTCTCATCCAGTTTATCAGTTATGCTGTTTTTCCATCTCTTTGACGACCCGGATCTGATCTCAAGGATGTTTCCTGCCTCAGATATCCTTAAGTTTGCGGTTGAAGATGTAGCCGCAGGGGGATCCGATAGGTTTAGTTTGGTTGCAAAGATTTTCCCCGTGCTTATTCTTGGTTCTATGACGATTGCTTCGAGTGTCTGCTCGTCATCAATAACCACGCCACTGGATATAAACTTGTTTCCGAAATAAATGTTATACGGGTTAATGCGAATTCCATCCGTGCGATTGTTATATATGGAACTCGATGATATGTTAAAACCACCTATAGTTGCTCCGAGTGCGTAAAGATCTGTGACGTCGATTTTGTCGGCTGTTATAGCTCCCGCGGCTATTTTGTCGGTTGTTATAGCTCCTGAATATATTTCATCTGAATGTATAGCTCCTGAAGCTATTTCTGCCGCCGTGATGGTGTTTGCCGCTATTTGCGCGGCGGTGATGGTGCCTGCCTCTATGTGATCTCCCGATAGAGTGAATCCTCTGTTGATGGTCACATCTCCATCTAGGATGATATGATCTCCCGAGAGTGTGACATTTGACTGTTCGATACCGTTTACCAGAGCTGCAGATAAGGTAACGGAGGCTCGGGCAGTGTCATACGTAGCCAAAAGGTTGACCTTTGCCGAGTTTTCATTAACATCGAGTGAGATCTTGGCAAGTCTCTCTGATACGGAATCACTGTCTTGTTGCACCTTTAGCTCTATGGTGTCGGCGGCTTCCGTGGTGGCACACTCCAAAAAGGCTTTCTTTAACCGCTCTGACAGATCGTAGAGCTGTCGGTTAAGGTCAGCCATGGTTTGTGAGTTTTGATAAGTATACTGAAGTACAACGCTCATATGATACCACCTTGTTCTATAGTCTTTGAGATCGAAAAGATCTTTGATATACCTTCACCGCGGATTCTTAATCTCATGTGGTCACACCTTCTGGGGATGATCGGGAGGTCTACGCTTCTTAGTGCAGTATATCCGGGTGTGTTTCTTCTTGATACCTCATAGTTATTCTTGATGTGCGCTTTTTCTTCCCATTCTCCTGAGGAATCATACATGACATCCACCCATATCTCCGCGTATAATTCCATAGCCATGCGTATAAGTATCTGGGATATGAATTTCCTCACGGGCGAATCTAATCCAATGATACCCGATTCCCAAAACCACGGAAGAGAGGTCTCGGTCTGATATATGATGCCAGGCATGGCGTCCTTGCCTTCCGCAACTATTCTGTTATTTATGGAGTCGTAGAGTAGTAGTCTGTTGTTGTACACCGTAAAGTAATCATATCTTGTTGCCGTAGTCTCGTCTTCTTTGTGCCAGAGCTGACGGTCGGTGTCATATGTAAAAAGGATTGATCTTGTTTCACCTACCGGGGACATTCGGATATAATATTTATCTTTCCATACACCCGCAGAGGCATTTTCATAGCGTACATTTCCCAAGGCTTCTGAAATAAGCCTTGGATATGATCCTTCATAGTAGCATACGCCATCTACGGCTTTGTATATGAGTAGTCCATTGATGAGTTTGAGGGATTTGTGACATCCTTTTTGTACGCCTCTTTCAGGCGTGGCACTGATCTGATAGTTTGACGGCCAAGAGCCGTACAGCTTATGTATGTGATGCTCCTTGAAAAACACTACCGAGCCGCCTTGCTCGGCACAGCCTGTGAAATCTCCTTCCGTTCCTACAGTCGCGGCATATGAGTCTGCAGCTGTTCCTAAGTACGAATAAAAGTTTGTTGGATCCCCCAGTTTGGATCCATATATCTCATGTTTTTCTGAAGAACATCCCCACAGTCTGTTGCCGTGTTCACAGATGAAATCCATGTCGGGCGGTTCGCGCTTTACGGTTATACCTGTGTTCTCGAATACATTGTTGATAAGTGCCGTGACAATGATAGAGTCAGATGTCTTATCCCATATAGCCATATCTGTGTTAAATGTGTCTGCATATGTTCCTGTGACACCCGATATCTTCACGACATCCATCTTTTCAAAATTTGTGCCTATACCGGTGGCTATGATCTTGGTATAGGATGTTGCAACAGACGTCCACATGCCCTGTGATTCCGACCATACCTTAAGAGCGTTTGGAGTCGTTGATGTATCGAGCCAGTACTGACCTGCCTCAGGGTTTGCCGGCGCAGTAGATGATACTGTAGGATTTATCCGTGTGCCGTCCAATTTGCATAACTGGAACTTGACGGTCCCGCTATAGTTAAACGATGCGCACAGATCTTCCAGCGCTCTTGTTTGGGTATTAAATCTTTTCTTATCAGGCCATATAATGACATAAGCTCCCATCGAGCACATCTGTCTCTCTCCGAGGTCTGATAGTGTAGCAATATATGTTCCATCGTAAAAAAGAGCGTTCGATGTCCCACCGGAATCTTTTATCTCGATAAGTCCGTTGTTGACATGTAGCCCTTTTAAGTTTGATACATTGTCTTCAAATATGATTCTTGGCTCTCTTGGTGACATATTCGGGTACAGATCCGATGTCATGTTCATTTCGTTGAAAGCCTCGTTTTCCTGACATCTTTCGTTTGCGTTGTAGCCTCCGAAAGCCGATAGGAAATCTCTTTCACTGTCAACAGGGTTTATAGCGGGAAGGATCATATCCTTTGCACCCTCCTTCCTATCGGCATGTTCTTTGACCTGTACCAGCTACACCACGACTGATACTGTGCATTAAATACTGCGGACGAATTGTTGTATGCCGCAGCCTCACGGTTGTAGTAATCTATTTTGGAAATAAGCCAGTCAATGTAACATCCGGCGTAAATGTCGTCAATCAGTAGTTCCGTTGTCTCGGGTGTCGTTTCGTCGTACCCATTAAAATCAAACACCGGGACAAGCTGTCTCGGATCCTCTTTTTGGGTAACCTCCCCGTCTATGATCTGTTCTATGACCTTCGGTTTCCAATTCTTCTTTGCCATCAGTAGCACTTCTTCATATGCCTGATTATCAAGGTCGGAGAGCCAGTTTACCTTTTGGGTAAATGTATACTGATTTGGTCTCAAAGAATCGGCACGGTCAATAGCTTCTGCAATCGTCATAATATACCTCATGTATGCGGCGGGAAACCCCGCCGCCCAAATCACTGCATTGCTGCGGCTACCGCATCGGATACACGGTTGTCCATCTTCTGCTGATGGTCGAGCACCTCTGCAATATAGCGCGGTACCTCTACCTCTACACCGCGTTTTATGACAAAGGATCTTCCGTTCACGGCGACAAAAACATCGTCTTTGTACTTTTCGTTGTCCTTGAACAGCTTGATCTTGACGAGCTCGTCGGGGTCATTTGCGGTTTTGGTTTCAGTCTTTGATGTTGCCATGTTAAACCTCCTTAGATAACTCCCACGACGCAAGAGCGCCGCAGGAGTAAGTGTGATCAGTTAGCGGCGGCTGTCTTGGCGTATGCGCCTGTTGACTCGATACGTACCATGTACGCCTCAACAAGACGCTCTGCAACCTTGATAGCCTTCCAGCCTACTGTTGCGCGCTGGTTCAGCGGATCCTCGCCTGCACCGAGTGGCTTTACAATATGCTGGAGTCCTCCACCCTCGACCTCTGTTACGCCGTAAGCGTTTGCGCCGAGTATCATGGTGAAGAAGACAGACATATACTTAGTCTGCCCGCCGTCAGTGTATGACGGACATGTCGGTGTGGTTTCAGTTCCATCGTTAAAGACGGTTGCCTCGGAGTTCTCGATGAAACGAACGTCACCGATCTTGCCGATCTCGCCGTTCCACATCTTTTCCGGGGTGGTGTACTTGTTCCACTCTACGAACTCAGGATCCTTCCTTAAGTCGTATGCAGCATAAGGATGCACGATGCCGATATACGAGCCGTCGATCTTCGGCGCATTCTGGGTGCGAAGGAAAGCGACTGCTCTCATGACGGAATCTACATCAAGCCCCGATGTAGCATCCAAGGTTCCGCGTGTCTTGACCTCTGTCGTGACACCGCCCGATACCCTCGGAGCGTAGAAAACGTTGGTACCCGCGCACACAACGTCCCTTGTTACAGTGTCGAGTGTGCGTCCTGCCTGTGATCCCATGATCGATGTAGCCTGGACAACATTGTTGTCGATGGCTGTCAGCTCGAGGATATCGGAAAGCGTTACGTAGCCACCGTACTGAGCTACTGTTGCTTTAACCTCCGATACAGTCATTGTCTGCCCGTCCGGGGTTACACCCTCGGTAAGGGGAGTGAGCTGCTTGGGAAGCGCATTGTACTTCCTGAACTGTATCTCCTTGCCGCCGTTTTTGGGGATCGGTGCCTTCTGTCCGAACTGATCGAAGATCAAGTCAGGCTCCGCGGTTTTGATGAGCTGCTTCTCGTAGAATGTCCTCATCTCGGGAGACATTCCCTGAGCTGTGGTTACATTAGTGTTCGCGTTTGCGAACATCTGAAGATTAAACTTATGCATTATAGCCTCCAATCCGGGCTATAAAACGATTCTCTCGCCTCGTCTAGCCCGTTCTATCAATTTGTTGATATCGTCTTTTGAGAGATTTTCTACATCGATCACTTCTTTGACAGGCTGTGTCGAGCGGCCTACACCGTTCTCGGTTGGTCTCATGCCCTTGGTTCTGATGCCATCAGTAACTCTGGACGCGACGTTTTGAGCCGTGTATGCTGCTACACCGGTCATGATCTCGTCCATGTGCATGACCTCAAAGGCGTGCTTTAGAGATATGCCGTTTTGCAACATCTGAACAAAGCTATCGTCATTAAGCTCTGTCTCCAAGGAGAAGTCAGGATATATTTCCTTTAAGTCGTCTGCCTGACGTACCCAGTCGGCGTATATCTCCTGTGCGGCTGCGTCTGCCTCGGCGCGTTCCTGCTCTCTTTGGTACATGGCGTTCTCGTATTCGAGACGCTTTACCTCTTTGAGCTGTTCAGTGGTCAAGCCTCTTTTAGCTGCTTCCTCTTCAAAAAGTGCGTCGTCGTTTTGGAGGGCTTCGAGTATTTTGTCGGGGTTTTCGTCCTCAATCCCATATCTCTGAGAAAGATACGCCGATAACTTAGACTGTCTCTCGAGTTTCTCCTCTAACTCCTGTTGTTTTTTGAAGCGTCTGTCAAGCTGGTCATCAAAGGATTTCTTAAATTCATCCTTGAACTCCCCATTGATGAGGTCTTTCCATTTCGCCTGATGGTCTGCTGCTGCGTCTACCTCCTGTTCAACTCCCTCGGGAGCCGCGATCGTTTCTGCGCCCTGTGCGCCTTCTCCGCCATCTGCGAAGATCTGTAGATTAAATCTGTACATATGTGCCTCCAGCGGTCTCTCCCGCGCGTCTTAGTCTCGAGTCTCTCCTCGGTGTCACCTTTTTGGTTTACACGGGTCTTTCCCCGGCGTCATATACAGTATAGCAAATAAAAATTTGCTTGTATCCCCTAATTGCCAAAAACTTTTTTGATAATTTTCACGTTGTCAGGGTACGTGTCCGCCACCCCTTTTAAGCCTGTTTCTATGCAGTGTATAACCGCTGCCGTCTCTGTGATAAACGGGTTATATTCAAAACATATCCTCGTTTTGTCAGGCTTTGTCTCGTGGGTAAAATGAGATATAAAAGGCTTGCCGTCAGTCTCGGCTATAAGCGTCTCTATAAGCACCGATACGGCAGCACATACGATATCTTTACCGGCGGGTGCATAATTTGCATGACCTGATAAAGTGATGTCGTATAGGTTGTTGCTTGATTTTATATTTATATCTATCATACCTGCGCCATCCCCTTCGCTTGTTCCTTAGCACCTTCAAGTCTTTCAGATCTTGGTCGTGCGCCGCCCAAATTGTCAGAGCTCATATCAGACGATCCTCGTCTGTTCGTCATATCTCCGGGGTTGACGCCTGCCATCTGCGGATTTATACCCATCATGGCTTGCAGCTGCGCCATCTGCATCTGCAGCTGTTGAAGCTGATCAAAAAGAGTTCCGTTGTTCTCTATCTTTTGGATAATCTTATCTTTGCCTTCAAACTCCATCATGTCTATACATGCAAGTGAAGCATCCGCATTCCCCGGAGCAAAGAATCCTTTGTCGTAAAACTGTAAGGCTAATTCGTTTTGTGACATTCTGGAATAGGTCGATTTTTTCGCCGCTGATACCGTGACATCAAATATCGGCATTCTTTCGCCGAGCTCTACGTCAAATTCCGTGCCCTGATCTTTGGGACGGATAGCCTGATTCGAAAACTCAGTAAATTCCTGTTCGCCTTTGTTTCCCAAAATCCTAAATTTACGGGGCTCGTCGTAAAACTGACGGATCAGCTCTATGACAAGTTCGCACTCATCCTGAAACGCTCTGTACGTTCCGCGGATCATGTCTCTCGATAATTTTGATCCTGCCTCTTGAAGCGCAGCAATAGCCGTCGCGGCTGTAACGCCTGACTGAGTAGAGCCTTGTGAGAAATCGCGGTTTCCTGATGTTTCTTTCAGCTCATCGATTTTAAACGACAAAATGTTTTGCACGGCTCCCGATACCTGTATCTGTTGAAAAGGAAGGACTGCATTTTCGATATTCCCCGCTACATGGATGATCTCCTTTGCCCAGTTGTTAAACTCTTCCTCATTTACCGAACCATCTCGAACGAAATATCTCTGTTTTCCCGCTTTGACGGAAGTCTCTAAGATCACCTGCTGCATCTTGTCGATGTACATCTGAGCGTCTTTCATGATGTCTATGTATCCAAAGCCCGCCGGTGATCCCTCCTCAACAAAGAGTCTGTCAAAGACGAACGGGTACTTGCCGTGATCGTAAAAACCTCTTTCGGCGTAGTTTTCATCGTTTTCGGAAGCATACAGTATTGTCGAGCCCACAAACTTACAATAGTGTAACACTTCCTTTGTGCCGTTGAATTTTTTGTAATACCAATCAATAACTGCGGTCTTGTCCGTGGTGTCCATCCCGTCAAGGGCAACATACTTTGTTAGGTCAAATTCTTTGTTGCCGAGGTTGTTTTCCTCTTCCCACGCCTCCGGATAGTTTTCTTTCAAAACGTCGTTATTGACAAGCTGGATGTGAAAAAGATCTCTTGATTCCTGGATGTCAGATATCCCCGGTTCCCAGAAGAGGTTTAGGAGATCGATTCTTTTTATATCGATATCGCCAAGCCCGTTGTTTTTTGTGGGATTCCACGCAACGATCTTTACGGCACAGCCCTGCTTTAACTTGTACCATGCGGCATCTGAGTAAACTTGTTCGTATTTGTTGTATTCAAGTACCACAGGAAGGATGGATGTGAGAGTCTTCGCCGCACTGTCATCCGATTCTTCTCTTGGCAGTACCATGGGCTCAGGGTAGTTGTCCATGATGTCGGCGTGTTTATTGTTGATTGAGTTATGGAGCCATGCTGATACAGGCTCTGCCATGTGTTTGTTTTTCCGATCTTCTTCGGATGCCGTGATAGCCCAGTGCCTTAAGCGCCACCACTCTTCATTATTTCGGATGCGGCTCTCTATGGGCTGTTTGAAGTCTTTGTATTCTCTCAATCGACCCTGAGCTTTGTACAGATCATCTTTTGTTAGGCGGAGCGCGCCTTCCTCTTTTACTTCTTCATCTTTTTCGGCGAATATCTGAAGATTCATGTTTTCCTCCTTAAATCCTATAGAATACTGCGTCTTTGTCTTGTTTATGCATATCAAGCGGATCGTCTCCGCTGATTTTTCTTTGTACGTTTGCCCTTGGTGAGATAGGAGATTCCATCAGTACATATCTGCACTCATCGTATATGTGATCCTCTGTCTCTGTATCGATATCCTCCACGTTTGACTCATCATACACAAGGGATGGAATCGTTCTGATGAAGTGTTTGCAGGTATTAAAGACCTGGAATAGGCACTCGCCCTCTTCATCAAAAGCAAATCGGTAATGAAACTGCATCTTGCCGGCGATCCTTTCATGATCTCCCGGGCTAAAGATGATGTGATTTGGCGCTTTTTCCATCATGTCAGCTATTGACTCACCTGTGGAACGAGACCATATAGCAGGATCCGCAATACCTATGATGTTGCGCCCTTTTAGGTTTGGGTCGTCGTTTTCTATCTCTTTGATTCTTCTTGCCTGCTCTACCGGATCTATCTTTAAGCCGACGTTTGGTTCTCCGGTGCAACCGTATAATTCTCTGATTCTGTAAATTTTACCTTGTGTGTCGGCAGCGTACCACCCGACAGAAAAAGGGCGAGTGTAGCCGTAGTCAAATCCTCTCCATATCTTCCAGTTCTTAGGAATGGGAAATGGATTTATAACATGAGTCCACTTATGATCGTCATAGTGGTCGGGGTTATTTCTCCATTCCGTAAAGACCTGCCCCGAAAATATATCCCAATCTCCATCTAATAGAGCTTTTCTTTCTGCCTCAGGCATCATTGCAAGAGAAGCGAGATAGTTCGGGTTATTGTTTAATAGGGCTGGGTTGTCATATACTTTTGCCGGAATGAATATCCTTGACCTTTTTTGAGAGATTACGCGACCATCAGGTGTTCTGATCTCCATTTCGTCCCATACAGTTGTCTCCGGCGGCGCCACATCAATGAATCTTTGTTTGATCCATCCGTGACCGATACCACCTGGGTTTGCTGTAGCTCGTATATATACCCTCGTTCCCGGTCCGGTCGGTCGATTTCTCGAAAACATGTAGGAATACTCATCCCATGTAAAGTGTTGTAATTCGTCAAATCCGATAAAGTCGTACGCTTGTCCTTGATATTTATATCTATCTTTTGCATGCTGCATTGAGCCAAAATATATTTTTGCGCCGCTCGGAAATCTCCAGCAGTGTTCTGATCCGTTATACTTTGCCCCTCTTGATGCAACAGGATATAACTCCGCCGAGCGAGATATGAGCTCTCTTGCCTCGGGGAAGGTTTTTCGGAATATGATAGCTTTGTAGTACGGTATATGAATTTGCCTAAGCGCCTCTGTCAGTATCGCATCAGACTTACCGCCTCCGGCAGCTCCTCCGTATAGCGCTTCATACTCAGGTCTTCTCTGGAAGGCTGACTGTCTCGGCTGCGGTTTCCAGATTACTGTCGTCTTGGGGCGTGATTGCGCTTTCATCCAATGCCTCCTCGATAGTAAGTGTAGGTAGTAGCTCTCCTTCGGCGGTTTCTATCTCAACCTTGTCTCTCCAGCTTTCAGGCTTTCTGTTTTTAAGCCAGAATATCTGTGCAGTAACATCAGGCTTGTGATATACGTCGTATTCAACGACCTCGGGGCGAGTCTCACCATCAGGATCTCTTACCGTAATTACTTTTTGTTCTTTGGAATAAAACCCTATGGCTCTTCGGTAAAGAGCGTTTTCCACCCTTATGTCGGCGATCTCTTTGCCGGTGTCTATGGCGTCGGACAGCTCTTTGTGAGATTTTTTATATTTGATCAATGTGACTTTGGATATGCCTAAATTGTGCGCGATATCTTCAAGGGTGAGCCCATTTCTAGCCCACCCTTCGATGATATCGAGCTTTGGCAGTATCTTTTGGTCATACATTGATTTTCTTGCCATATCACACCTCGAACGGATCCCCTGTTATTTCGGTGTACTCGGCAGGGGTCAGGGCTCCGAGTTCTACCAAACGGCGGAGCTGCGCCTTGGTACACCCACCTCTTTCGTACCTTTGTCTATACTTTTCAAACATCGGACTGTGCATATTAAGCCTCCTTTACCTTTTCCTGTAATTCCATGATAGCTATATCATGGTCTGTGATTTCCTGTTCCTGCTCTATTGCGTTTATCTCGAGATCTGTTATATCTCTCTCGAGATCTTCTTTGGATAATTCTTTATGTACCTCAGATAGAGGCTTTTCGTTATATACCCTCATAAATACCTCCTACGCATACGAGAACGCATAATCATTAAGATATACGCGCTCAGTTGACGAGTTTTTCATAAGTGTTATCCTTACCGCCACACCGAATCCGGATGTAGGCTCATTGGTAAACTCGTAGAGCTCATTGTTTAACACCTTGTTGGTCGCGTCCTCCCATGTGGGCGATACGGCGGCTCCGTTATTTGTAACCTCAACCGTCAAGGTTGGTGATCCTGTTTTTTCGTAGTCTACAACAACATGGATCTTCTTTGCTGC
>Ga0326513_10002742_pt1 | contig 12927 bp, 16 predicted proteins | sample 2_2465_0518_D_FD_203654 | JGI IMG/M metagenome (GOLD analysis project Ga0326513, IMG submission 203654) | Bovine rumen microbial communities from UC Davis, California, United States - 2_2465_0518 | ecosystem: Host-associated > Mammals > Digestive system > Stomach > Rumen | place: USA...
AAAATGCAGTTTACGATAAAGTGAGCGGTATTGATACAAGCATTTCAACTATTGAATGAAAGATACCAAGTCAAGCAACATCAACAAACCAATTAGCAGATAAAGCATTTGTAAACAGTTCAATCAATTCAGTTACAGCATATTATATTACAAAAAATGCACAGTGAGATCAATTTGCCACACATGCAGAATTAACATCAGCAACAACATTTTATTCTGGATGAGTTGCAAGAACGCCAACAAGAAACGATTATTGTATTGTTGCAGATGATGAAGACCACGACCACGCAACAACAAGATATATTTACAATAGCGGTTGGGAATTCCAATATATCGTAAATGAAACAGCATTGACACAAGCCCAATTGGATGCCTTGAATTCATGAATTACAAGCGGGAAAGTAACAAGTTATGATTCAGCAGTTACAACGATTGGAACATATGGAAATATCGTGACACATAATACTTCTGAATTCGCTACAAGCACGCAATGATGAAAAGCAGATACAGCATTACAGCCAAATGATAATATTTCACAATTAACAAATAATGCGTGATACATTACATCAGCATCATTACCAACAAAAGTTTCTGATTTACAGAATGATACTGGATTTATAACAAGCAGTGCTTTGAGCGGTTACCAAACCACAGCAAATATGGTTACAGATTTGACAAATCCAGACAATATACATTACCCAACAACAAAAGCAATTTCAGATGCGTTGGTTGATTTGTGAGCGTGAGATATGTTGAAAAGTGTTTATGATCCAAATAATATTTGAGCAGATGCATTTGATTATACAAATTTCATAAATACGCCAACAATTCCAGATGCACAAATTCAATCTGATTGGACACAAGCAGATAATACAAAGAAAGATTACATCAAAAATAAACCAACAATTCCAACTGTGAATAATGCAAAAATCACAGTTCAAAAGAATTGAACAAAAGTAAAAGATTTCACATTGAATCAATCCACAGATGAAACGATAAATATTACAGTTCCAACAAAAGTTTCAGATTTATCAAATGACACGTGATTCATTACAAGTTCAAGTTTACCAACAAAAGTTTCTGATTTACAAAACGATACATGATTTATCACAAGTTCAAGTTTACCAACAGCAACATCAGATTTAACAAACGATTCTTGATATATTACAAGTGCAGATATTCCAACAAACGTTTCAGATTTTACAAATGATGCATGATATATCACAAGTGCATCATTACCAACTGTGAATAATAATAAAATCACGATTCAGAAAAACGGAACAAAGGTTGATGACTTTACATTGAATCAAAGTTCTGATAAAACAATCAATATTGCAGTTCCAACGAAAACATCAGATATTACAAACGATTCATGATATATCACAAAATCAGTAAATGATTTGACAAATTATACATTAACAAGCAGTTTATCATCAGTTGCTACAAGCGGAGATTACACAGATTTGAGCAATTTGCCAACGATTCCAGCAGATACAGCAGATTTGACAAATGGTGCATGATTTATCACAGCATGAGATTTAGCAAGTGGATCATGAATTTGAATTTCTTGAACAACAATTTCAAATACATGAGTTCTTTCAGTAAACGGAAGCACATGAGCAGTTACAGTTACACCATTTGCACCATGAAATACTTGAACGGCTGGTCAAGTTTTAACGAAAACATCAAGCGGTTACCAATACAGCAACATTCCATCACAAGTGAGTGATACAGCATATGCATCTTCATGGGATGGAGTAACAAGCACAGCACCATCAAAAAATGCAGTTTATGATAAAATCCAAAGTGTTATTGCTTCAATTCCAACAGTTCCAACAAATATTTCTGCGTTTACGAATGATGCTTGATATATTACATGAATCACAAGTGAAGATGTAACAACGGCTTTGTGATTTACGCCATATAATTCAACAAATCCAAGTTGATATGTAACATCAAGCATAATAAATGACACAGCATATTGAAGCGGTTGGGATTCTGATACAACGCACGCACCAACAAAAAATGCGGTATATGATAAAATATCAGCAATGGACACAACGATTTCATGAAAGCAAGATATACTTGTTTCATGAACGAATATAAAAACTGTGAATTGAAAATCATTATTATGAAGTGGTGATTTAACAATTCCAAATTATGCATGGGTAACGAAAACAATTTCAAATGATGAAGTAGAAATTTGAATCAGAACACTTGTAAATAAACCAGCTGGAAACTTTACAATTACAAAACCAGCAACATTGGTTGATGGTGAAGAATATACAATCAGAATTATCAATAATGCTTCTGTGACAATTACATTGTGAACTTGAATTACAAATCCACGAAACGTTGATTTATCAACAAGTCAATATGCAACAGACCAGCTTGTATTCCTTTCAATTGGTGGTGAATTAGAATTACAGCCAATATCTGCATCTGGTACAAGAAGTTAATCTTTTATTTCCATATATAAAACAATGCCTTTAACACTTAAAAACTTTAATCAAAGACCAGTTCCAAAGACATATACAATTGTCTGGAATGAAACATCTGATCCATCTCAATTCTTTGTGGAATATAAAGATGATGCAGTTGGAATGACACAATGAAGTACAGATTTTGATGATTTCTTCTGATATTCAGCAGTATTATTGGATGTCAATTGAAATGAAGTGGAAGAAGTAAAAGCCGTTGGATGAGTGCTTGATATGAGTTCATTCCAATGAGCTTTGACATGAACAGCAAATAATGTGATGATCAAATTTCCACGCAGATGAATCAAAATGTCAAAAAGTGGTTCACAAGTTACATTGAGCATTACAGATGAAGAAAACAAAGAATGATTTCAATATTACGCATTCACAAAGTGAACAACGGCAAAAGATTATCTGTATTTATGAGCTTATAAATCATCATTTTCAAACGATAATTCAACAGTTGCTTCAAGTTTCACATCTTGAACAACATACATGAAATCGTGGGCGACATGAACAAAAACATTAAACTTTTCACCATGTGCAAATCAGAAGATTGCAAATATGCGTGCAACAGCATCAAAATATGGTAATTGATACAGTATGATCACAATATACCCAAGATGGTATATAAACTGTTTATACATGATGAAATATGGAAATCCAAATTCTCAAAGTGTAATATGAGCATGATATACATGATGAAGTGAAAGTATTGCACCATGATGAACAAACAGCCAAACAAATGCAACATATTGAACATCAAGCAGTACACAGCAAGTCAAATTATTCTGATTGGAAGATTGGTGGTGAAATGTGAATGAATTTATGGATGGATGTTACTTTGATGCAAGCAAGAATTTAACAGTTGACAAAACAAATAGCATATTCCAAAGTTCAGCGTATTCAACAAATCTTTGAGTTGCTTCATCATGATACATGAAAACAATTGATGGAAGCAATGATGGAATGTTTAGAAATACATCAGATTCAGCATGAAGTTCAACAACATATTATGCGGATGGTTCGAATTCTTATGCTTCTCGTGGGCTTCGTGCTGGTGGTAATTGGGGTGATGGTGCCGATGCTGGTGCTTTCTATGTCTATTATGCCAGTGCTTCGAGTGCGAGTGCGAATAGTGGTGCCCGCTTGATGTTTCTCTAAGAGCGAAGCGAGCCCATCCCAAAGCTACCTGATAGCTTTGGAAAATCAAAGATTTTAATTCGGTGAATATGGAAAATGGAGATCACAATAAAAATCAAAAAAGATAAAGAAGAAAGAGAATATGAATTGAAAGATGGTGAATGGGTTGAAATTGATGAAAATATCGAAATCAAAATTCAAACAAAAGAAACAGAATCAAAAACAGAAAATCCCTTGAAAGTAGGTGGTTAGACTTTTAGGTTATATGGTCGAAGAGCACAATTCAAATCGTGATTTTCGCCGTTGTGGGCTATACAGAAAGCAAAACTTGTAGGAGTACCACGTGGAAGGAAAAGCAGATAATTCGAATTCTAATACTTCTCGTGTACTTCATGCTGGTGGTAATTGGAATAATAGTACCAATGCTGGTACTTTCTATGTCAATAATACCAATGCTTCGAATACGAATACGAATAATGGTGCCCACTTGTAATATCTCAATAATTTGCCCCTTTTTATTTCAAATCCTATAATGTTGGATTCCATCCCAAAGATGAAATCCAGCGAGTTAATTTATAGCTGTATAACCTTACCGCTTGGTAAAACATAAAAATCTTGGGCGTTGTGTTAGTAGGTGAAAACCGAAAACTCAATTTAGAGAAACATTATAGGTAAAAACAAAATAAACATGAAAAGATTCTGAAACATTTATGAAAAAATATATGATCTGGACAATTTGAGAACAGCACACAGAATGGCAAGAAAAGATAAAGCATTATATAAAGAAGTGCAAATGGTGAATAGCAATCCAGATTATTATTTGAAGCAGATACAAGAAATGTTGAAAGAAAAGAAATACCGTATTACAGCAAAGAATTATACAGTTTCAGTAATACGAGATAGAACCAAAAGCAGAGAATTACGAAAATTGAATTATTACCCACACAGAATTATACAACGAGCAATCATGCTTCAAATAGAAAAAGCATTCATGAAAGTGTTTACGAACTTTACATGTGCAAGCATAAGATGAAGATGATGAAAACAAGTGAGAAAATTGATGGACAAATACATGGAAGATAAAGAGTGAACGGCGTATTGTTTGAAAATTGATATTCAGAAATTTTACCCATCCGTGAATCATAAAATTCTGAAAAATTATTAAGGAAGAAATTCAAAGATAAAGATTTGTTGAATTTGCTTGATATGATTATTGATTCATTTCCATGAAAAAGATGATTACCAATTTGAAGTTATTTATCACAATTTTTAGCAAATTATTATCTTGCATTCTTTGATCACCATATGAAAGAGAAAATCAGATGTAAATATGTGATCAGATATATGGATGATATAATTGTATTGTGAAGAACAGCAAAACGATTGAGATATGTATATCGTAGGATGAAAGCATATTTGGATGGGAGATTGGATTTGAAAATTAAAGATAATCGACAAATCTTTCCCACCGACAAAAGATGAATTGACTTTGTATGATATAGATATTTCCATTGATACAAATTATTGAGAAAAAGAACATGCAAAAGATTGAAAAAGAAAATAATAAAACTGAATCAAACAAAGAAAATGATATTTAGACAACGATGCAGTATGAATTCATATATTGGATGGTTGAAACGATGTGATGCATACAGATTAAAGCAGAAACGAATAATACCCTTAAAAGATAGACTTATTGATTATTATAAGAACGTATTAAAAGGACACAGAAAATATGAAAAGAATTTATTGAAAAATTTATATCTTATAAAAGCATAAAAATGGAATTATCAGCAGATACAACATTGTATATTAATCTTTGAACGATTATTGCGGTTGCGTTTTTTCTTTGGAAATTATCATCAAACGTGACAAAATTTAAAGAAAAAACTGAAATGCAATTACAAGATCATGAAAGAAGAGTAAAGGAAATTGAATGATTGGATTTGAAAGCAATATTATTGAAAATTCAAACAGATTTGGAACGAATCAAAGAGAATATGCACAGATAATAAAAAACCATTCAGATTTTTATTTTGCTTCAATTACTACTAATGAAACGAATTGAAAAATTATCAGTTACCAAATTAACATTCTTCATAATTGTTGTTGAATTATGTTTTTTGGTGAATTATGCAATTATTGCAAATGTTGATAATGAAGTATTGAAAACGATATTAAACATATTCAATTATGCAGTAACAAGCATGATTTCATTCTATTTTGGACAAAAGGTTGCAGAAATGAAAGAAGTGGATGCAATAATGAAAGCAGATAAAGAAAGCAAGGAATAAATTATTTATTCTTTTATTTAATACGATGAAATGGACAATCACCACAATCGTGTTGATGCTATTAATATTAATGGTGTTGAGTATAAATTGTGTAAAATAATTGATAAAACAGCAACAGATATTCACCATATCATGTGAAAATGTAACAAAGCAAAATACAACACGAATATTGATGAAAACAAGGTGAGAATTAACAGAAGATTACACGTTGCATTAAATGCATTCTTTGGAGATAAACAAAATCCACGTGAACAATTAAAACAAGTGTTTGAAATTGTAAAGCCAGTTTTGAGTGAATGAGTGAGAAAGGAACTTTACACAATACTTTATGAAGCAGATGATGACTTGTTTTATATTCCAGAACTTTTGAAATGAAAGAAAAAGAAGAAACAAAAAACCAATACGAATATAAACATTTAAGAATATGCAAGCATAATATACAAAGAGAATCTTGCAGAAAATGTTTATTTGAAACTTTGTGCAGATTGGAAGATCAAAAACTTTTACAACATAACCAATAAAAAACATGGAAGAAACAATATTATGATGTTTGTGAACTGGTGAAGAAGTCACAGATTACGTTTTGAATGATGGTGATATTGATATATTACCACAACTTTTCAAACAAGATGAAATCAGATTTGAATACAATCAAGCAAATCAATCACGATCCACTGTTTCATGCACGATTTTTTCCGCAGTTTGAGCAGTTTGTGATTTAATGAATTACGATGTTTCACTTGATGAAATGCAAGAAGTGGATGAAATGAGTTATTTGCCAGAATGGTGAAGAATTAAATGACAATGATGGTTCACAAAACGTGCGGTTGAATTAGCAAAGACATGGTGGAATACAAAGCACGCTGATTTATGAAAAATTGCATATTACAGAGTGAAAAAAGATTCTGATATTGTGGATGAAATTTTGGAGAAATGATATACAATGGTTACGAATTTTTGCCCAACCACAGAATATTCACAAGATTACAGAAAAGATGCAATATTGGATGGATCAGAATTTGGAACAAATGTAAATGGACATGCAATTGATATAATCTGGAATAATTGACACAGAAGCACCAAAGATTCATATAAATGAAGAAAAACATACGATTGAAAAAAAGATTGCAACAGATACGAATTGAAGCATAAAATAGCAGAATTGACAAACTTTTCACCATATTTATATGTATTCACCAAAGTTGCAGAAGATAATCTTGAAGATTTGAAAAGATTAAACGAATTCAAAGCAATATTGACACAAACAATAGAAAATAACAGCAAAATGCGACATGCAACAAACGATGAAAATTACAAAAAAGAACTGAACAAAATGAATAATTTAAACAGAAAAAAACTTGAAGACATCAATGCACAACTGAAAAGATATACATAAAATAAGATTTTGATTTTCTCTTGAAAAATGATAATATAATCATGTGTGTGTAGTCAACAGAACGCAAGTTCTGTTTTCTTTTTATTAAAAAATTTTCAGAATATAAAAATTTCCGAATTTATCTTGATTTTTAACTTGACATTTTATAAAATATATATTGCATAAGTAATAAAAAGTAGAGCCAATATTATTTATTTGCATACTTTTTAAAATGAAAAATATTATTTATTATTTCTTGCAATATTCAAAAGATATAAATTACCGTTCAAATGATGTGTTGAACCATTACAGATATGATCTTTTGAACCTTGAAAAATTTTTACAATATAAACATGCAACAATTCAAGTAAATCTTGAAAAAATATCAATGAGTGATTGCGTGCAACGGATTGAACATTACAAAGATAATAAAAAAGTTTCAAAAAATACATTATCATGAAAAGCAAATTCAATGAAGCAGTTTTTTAAATATTGTTCAATGATGTGATATAAATTACAATTCAACATTGAACAATTACCAAACATCAAGAAAGAAAAAAAACCTTATGATATGATGAAAAAAAAGGAATATGAAGTGTTTATTCAAGCACCTTTGATTTATGAAGAAAAAGAGATCATTGCAGAAAGGAATCAATTATTAATTGAAATTCCATACAGAACATGATTACGCCGTGCAGAAATATTACGTTGTAAATTTGAACACTTTAAAAACGAAAACCGCCAATTCCAGATTCTTTGAAAAGGTTGATATTATGATTGGGTATTTTTTACGGATGATCTATGAAAGAAAGTTTTACAATATGAGCATGATTTGAAAGAATATACGAAAAAAAGACCGCTGAAAAATGATTTTCTTTTTGTTGGATTAGATAATAAAAACCGATGAAAGCCACTTGCACCAAAATATGTGAATCTGATTTTTAAAAAATATTCACAAAATTTAATGGATGAATGAAAATTACAACGCAGATTGCATCCACACATGGAACGCCACGCATTTGCGACAAACTGTGTTTATTCATGATTATCACAGCAAGCAACAACCAGATTAATGCGTCACCACGATCCAAAAACCACTGAAAATTATTACCACATGAATGATACATGGTTGAAGTCACAATTTGATTTGATAAAATAAATATTTTTTTGAAAATGTAAAATTTTTGTAAAAATCTGATTTTTGAAACACCAGTTGAAAAGCTAAAATTTTATTGCAAAAAAAATCTGCAAAAAAAAGTGCAGAAAAATTTGACAAATAAAAATTTTTTCTTATACTTAAATTGTCAAACAAGATTACACACATAAAATTTCTATCTTGTTATTCAAGCACGCATATATCTTCAATATGGTGAGTGTGAGGAAACAAGTCAACAGAAATTGCGGTGTGTAATGATCACACCGCTTTTTGTTTAATTACTTATGCATAAGGTTCTACAAAGCAAAAGCAAGTGATATGTTTGACAAAGGAAACAGAGCTTGCGACAATGCCAAAGCGACCACATGAGCCGTGCTGGAATTCCGCAAGCGTTCCAGCTGGTTCATGTGGTTGTTTTACTTTGACAAATTCACACATGGAACAGCACCACACACTACCAATTTTATTTTCTGATGCAAAAACAAGGATCATGGAAAAGAAAAAATTTGTGTTCATGGAAACATACTTTGAAACCGTTGAAGAGTTAAAAAAGCATGATCCTGAACTTGCCAATCAATTATTGGATGCAATTGTTCAATATTGATTATATGGAGTTGAGCCGGACAATCCATTAATCAAAGCATTGCTAATCCAAATCCAATACATGATTGACACATGAAAAGAAATTTCTCAAAAAAATTCCGAAAACGGAAAAAAAGGTTGAAGACCAAAAAAAAGCGAAAGCCAAACGAAACCTACCAAAACAAAAACGAATGAAAGCGAAAAAAACCCAAAAAAAGCGAACGAAACCGAATGAAAGCAAAATAAAAAAGAAAAAGAAAATAATATTTCATTATCTAACGATAATGAAAGTGCAAGCACCTTTTGAGATGAAGAAATAAATGAATGCATGGAAATTATAAAATCATACAACAACGGAATTATTAATGGAAGTGATCAGAAATGAAGACAATATTCAAAGCATTTAATCTGAAAACTCAAAAAAATTGAAAATGTGCAAGAATGAAAAATTAAACGACAAGAAGTATTAAAAATGATATTGGAGATTTGAAAAAACAACGAATATTACAGCACAAAAACGACATCACCGGAACTGATTTATTACAATCTTTCAACATTAATGGAAGTTTGCAGAAAACAATACAAAAAACAACAAATTAGAACTTTTACCGCTTTATAAACAAGGAAAATGCAAAATCAAATCACCTTATACAAGGAATTGACATACATTGAAACATACGATGGTGAAATAATTCCATTAGCAGAAAGTTTTGAATCAGTTGCATGAGCATTAAATGATGAAAACAGATTCTTCATCGTATGAAAAGAAATGATTGCAAAATCATCAATAAAAAGAGCATTCACAAAACAAGTGGATGAAGTTGACAATGCAATATTACAGATTGCAGATAAAAATTTGAGAATGAGAGTTCAAGCAGAAGTTGAAAGAAGAAGAAGAGAATGATACAGAATGAATATGGATGTTTACAAAAATATTTTAGATCGTTTGAACAAATAACATGAGCAAAGAAGAGATTGAAAAAGTAGAAGAAAGACCAGCATTCAAACTTTTTATTAGAAGAGTTGGATGTAAGAGCTTTCAAGAATACATGGATTTATTCCGTGAAGATTGGGAAAAAAGAGAAACCGCATGTTTATGGTTCTTTGAAACATACCCAAATCAAGCAACAAATTAATTTTATATTCCAATTGTTATGAAAATGCCAGAAAAAAAACAAGAACCAATGAATCTGTTTGAAAAGATTCAAGAAATGAAATTACAGTTGCTAAATATGAATTTGAAAAAATCATGAGAAAATTCATATGCAAAATTCAAGTATTACGAATTATGAGATTTCTTGCCACAAATAATTCAATTGTGCAAGGAATACAAAGTGTTTTCAAGGATTTTATTCAACAATGAAAATGCAATATTGGAGTTGGTGAATATAGAAAATCCAACAGAAACAGCAACATACACATCACCAATGAGAGAGCTTGAATTGAAATGATGTAATCAGATTCAAGCATTAGGATGAACAGAAACATATCAAAGGAGATATTTATACATGAATGCATTTGATATTGTGGAATCAGATATGTTTGATGCAGTTTCATGAGATGAAAAAAAAGCAGAAGTGAAGAAAGAAACAAAACGATTCAATAAAGAACAGTTGCATAAATTATCAAGCAATGTGGAGTATTTGAAGAAATTTACAACATCCGATGATCTAATCAAAGATATTCAAAAACTTTGATATTCAATTTCAAATGAAATGAAAATGAGCATTGCGGATGTACGAGCAGATGTTGAATAATATTTATTTCTTAAAAACAAGGAAATCATGGAAGAAAAAGATTTTACAACGGAGTTAACCGTTCAAGAAAAAAACGCAAAAGAAATTGAACAGATGGTTGAAGAACATGAAAAATACAAATTAAAGTGATACAAGTTGAATGATGAAGATATACGAAACCGAACAGCATTACAAGAAAGGATGTTGGACAAATCGTTGGAATTGAAAAGTTTATACATGGAAGAGAAAAATCAATGTGATACCGACAAAGGAATCAGATTGTTGGAATTGAAAGCAATATTGGATGAAAACTGAAAAAAGAAATACACGGATTCAACAGCTGATTGAGTAATCAAGCAAGAGTTCAAACAAAGGGAAACAGATATTTCAATTCACAAATTACAAGGTGAGTTATTATTCCAAAAAGCCAGTGCAATTGAAAGATATGTAAACCTTATCAAGTTATACATGAAGAAAGACTTTACATCTTAAACAAGGGAACATGATCACATACACAAAAAATAAAATAATTGCAGAAAATAACGGAAAATCAAAATCCGTTGAAATAGATACGGTATTATGAGCCGTGAAATGAAAAAGCCGATTTCTTGCCAGAATGTGAATTGCAATGATATTGATGGACAAATTAAACATTGATTCAAAGCAAGCCTTTCTGGTTGCAAGTCAAATGAAATCAGATTTTGAAACCTTTTATTCTTTAAACTAAAACATGAAACAAAACTACAAAACATTAATTACCTATGCTTCAATAATCTTTGGATTGGTTGCAGTTGCATGATGAATAATCGTATATGCACAAAGTAAACAAGAGCCAATTCAAGAAATATTAAATCAGATTGAATTAAACAATTCAGAATTGGAATTATTGGAAATCAAACAAGCAGAATTAAACCTTGCCAATGAGCAAGCAAAACAAGAATTATTAAACAAGTATTGATTGGAAATATCAAAGCCAGTGGAAGAAAAAACAGAAGAGTGGACACCGTGACAATTAACAGAAAGTGGAGATCATCAAGAAATGCCACCAGTTGAATGATCAGATGAACATGAAAAATTTAAAAATCTTGCAAGTGCATATGGATTAGATGCAAGCCAAATCCGAGCAGTTGAAAATCATTATGGAATAAAAGAATGAGTGATTTTATGCATTACCATTGCAGAAACAAGCGGTGGAAATCGTGGTGCATGATGAAAAAATATTTGAAGTGTTTGAAGTAATGATCGTGGTGACCGCCCAACATATGCATTAATGGAATCTTGACTTGAAGATATTGGAAAGACTTTGAACAACAGATATTTGGGAAGCAAAAAAACTTTGGGTTGTTTGAGTAATGCTGGATCATGTAACGAATCCAACGATAATTGAAAAAGATATGCAACCAGTGAATCCAGTTGGGAAAAAAACATGGTTGCTTGCCTTTCAACAATATACTGAAATGTGGATGCTTCAACATTCACAATCAGAAGATAAACTTTTATTTCAATTAATATCTTAAAACATGGAAAATCCAGAAGTATTTACAGTAAATCCAGCATTCTTGAATGAAGTTTCAAAAGATAATGAATGCAACTTGTTTGATTTCAGTTTTGAGCTGAATGAAGATGGAAGCATGAAATCATGCAGTTATAAATGAGAAATTATTGATCCGAATATTTGAGCATGAATATTCTTGATTAGACATGAATACATCAAGCAAAAAAGAAAAGCTGAATCCAATTACAGCAAAAAGATTAAAGCCGTAGAAAAAAGGGAAGAAATGAAAGAGATGTTAGATAGACAAACCAAAAAGCAGATAGAACATAGAAAGCAAATAGATTACAAAGATAGAACAGTGCTATTATACCGCAGAATATTGGAAAAATTATGTTTGAATGAATGAGATCGTTGTTAATTTTATTTCATAAAAAACAAAACATCATGTTTGAACGAATTAAAAGATTATTCATGAGAAAATGAATAAACAAAGTGGTTGTTGATACATTAAGGGAACAAAACAACCGTTTAAAAGAAAGAGTTGCAGAATTAGAGCAACAGCAAGAGCAAAAATTTTGCCCATATTGTAAGGAATGGAAACCAATTACAGAATTCAATAAAAACAGATCAAAAAAAGATGGATTACAAACTTGTTGTAAAACTTGC
>Ga0326513_10002743_pt1 | contig 12922 bp, 10 predicted proteins | sample 2_2465_0518_D_FD_203654 | JGI IMG/M metagenome (GOLD analysis project Ga0326513, IMG submission 203654) | Bovine rumen microbial communities from UC Davis, California, United States - 2_2465_0518 | ecosystem: Host-associated > Mammals > Digestive system > Stomach > Rumen | place: USA...
ACTGCCGTGATATTTGATTAATATGCCGTCTTTGATTTCAAAATCCTGATTCATAATAAAATCTCCTTTTGATTATAATAATTTTTTATGCTTATCAGGATTCATCTCCGCGTATATAAAAGGCTTTATATCCAATATCTTCCACTATTTCAGGAAGTTTCAAAGAAATCAGATTTTTACAGCCATAAAAAGCATATTCGCCGATTGTTTTCACACCGTCTCCGATCTTCACAGAGGTCAGATTTTTACAGTTATAAAATGCATAATCTCCGATACTTGTCACGCTGTCCGGAATGATGACAGAGGTCAGGCTTGAACACTCAGAAAATGCCTCATCTCCGATGCTTGTCACGCTGTCAGGAATTGTCACAGAGAGCAGGCTTTTACAGTATTTAAAAGCAGAAAATCCTATGCTTGTGACGCTGTCGGGGATGATCACAGAGGTCAGGCTTATACACATGTAAAATGCACTATCTCCGATGCTTGTCACGCTGTCCGGAATATTCACAGAGGTCAGGCTTTCACATCTCCAAAATGCATCATCTCCGATGCTTGTCACGCTGTCCGGAATGGTCACAGAGGTCAGGCTTTTGCACTCTTCAAATGCAGAATATCCGATGCTGGTCACGCTGTCCGGAATATTCACAGAGGTCAGGCTTGAACAATTTTCAAATGCCCGATCTCCGATGCTTGTCACATCATCCGGAATGATGACATTTTTACTCATGCCGTGATATTTGATTAATACACCGTTTTCGATTCTAAAATCTCGGTTCTTTAAAACAAACATGATAAAATCTCCTTTCAGAAATTATTTCAGGAACGAAGCCGTTTCGTAATAGGCTTTCCAGATACCGCCCATCTGAGAGCTTTTCGCCTTGACTGCCGTCCGGAAATAGGCTTTTAATTTTTCGAGATCATCACGATTTTCCTTGCAGACTGCTCCGAGCAGATTTTCTGTCAGAACGGGGAGTTCCATTCTGCCGTTGCCGTAGTACCAAGCATGGCAGAGCGTCTGATAATAGACAGATACGGCCTCGGCGGTACTCATCACAGCGACAGGCTTTTCAATCATAGTGCCTTCGGCGGTGATGCCCTCACGGAGTTCATGATAGGTAATTGCTAAGAGTTCAGCGACATCCTGATTGATTTCGCATTCGATACTGCCGTTTTTAGCGAGATCGACAGCTTCACGGATGATAATTTCTTTTTCTAATCTGACATCACGGACGGGAGCGACAGTTTCAAAATTGAATCTTCTTTTCAGAGCACCGGACATTTCATTGACACCTTTGTCACGGGTATTTGCTGTACCGATGATATTAAAGCCGGATTTTGCTAAGATCAGGCCATCATCACCGAGTTCAGGAATATTGAGAATCTGATCGCTCATGACGGAGATCAGGCTGTCCTGAATTTCTGCCGGAGTACGGGTAATTTCCTCGAATCTTGCGAAGATGCCGTTTTCCATGCCGATCAGCAGAGGCGCAGGAACGAGGGCTTCACGGCAAGGGCCTTTTGATAATAACAGAGCATAATTCCAGCTGTATTTGATCATATCTTCAGTCGTACCGGCAGTGCCCTGCACGGTATTGGTACTTTTACCGCAGATCGAAGCAGAAAATAATTCTGAGAGCATCGTTTTTGCCGTACCAGGTTCGCCGACAAGCATCAGACCTCTGTTACCGGCGAGCGTGATAATACATCTTTCGACAAGCGCATCATTGCCGTAGAATTTCCGGTTGATCTCGATAGATTCACCGTTTGCAGGATTGACAGCTTTTCCGCCGAGAATAAACAATCTGACGGATTTCGGCGAGAGTTGCCAATTTTCAGGTTTTTTATTCAGATGATCAACTGATTTGAGAAAAGCGAGCTGATCGGCATAGCGGACTTCAACGGGGGGCTTGATAAAATTCTGTTTCATGATAAAAAAACTCCTTTTAGATTATTATAAATATAATTTATTTTTATTTCTTCAAAGCCGATATGTCCGGCTTTGCATCGGGTAATTAAAATTTTTTTCGCTGAAAACGGTCACGCTGTCCGGAATGACGATGCATTCCGGACCATAACGCCGTGATACAGGATTCAGCGAAAATAAAGACAGCATATGATCACATAACTCTCAGGGCCTTTTTATAATTTTCCAAAATTTTCCTGCATTCCTGATGATCATGCTGATCGGCATAGCTGATGAAATTATTAATATTGCGTTTCGAGACAAATTTCTGCATTTCCAGAATTTTCAGGATTTTATCAGGATCGTTCTGATCAATCAGAAATTTGAATATTTTCGCAAAATTTTTCTTGACATAGCTTTCCGTTCCGGAAATTTCCGCGAACAGCATTCTTAAAATCAGATCATACTTGATTTTATGAGGCATTGTCACAGAGAAATCTTTCTCCAGAATCAGAATCGCACAGAGTTCAGAAACGGCCTCGCAGGGATAATATTCCATGATGCCGGAATTCCCCTGCACCTGAACGAGCGTATCCGGAGGGAAATCAGGATTTTCGCACTGTGTGACAGAAAGGGGAATCAGAATAGTTTTCAGGCTCTGACACCAGCGGAATGCGCCGTACTGAATATAATTCACGCTTTCCGGAATATGGATTTCCGTCAGATGCCGACAGCCTGCAAAAGCAAATTTCCGGATTCTCTGAACAGTATCAGGAATCTGAACTGATTTTTTTCCGGCCGGACAGCAGTATAATTCTGTTACAGATTTATCATACAGTACGCCGTCAACAGATGTAAAACAGGGATTGTTTTCAGAAACGCTGATTTCTTCGAGAGTCTGACAGTCTGCAAATGCGCCGTAGCCAATATGATTCACATGTTCCGGAAGATGAATGTTTTTCAGAGCATTGCAGTGCAGAAAAGCCATATGTCCGATATGCTCCAGATGCTCCGGAAACTGAATTTCTTTCAGGGACTGACAATCTTCAAATGCGCCGTACTCGATGCTTTTCAGTTCTTCCGGAAGCGTAATTGTTTCGAGAATGTTCCAGTTCCGGAAGGTATAGAATTCTATTTTTCTGACATGTTCCGGCAAGTGCAGGGAAGTCATATCGGGTGTGCCGGAATATCCCGTCAGAATATGATTATGAATGTGAAATTGCATATAAAATCCTCCTGTTCTATAGATGATATTATTATTATACCAGAACAGTTGTTCATATTTTTTATAACTGGAATTAAAAAGATATTTTTTTAATTATAGCATATCAAAATACAGAATGCAAGAAAAAAAGAAAAAACTCTCCGCCGGAGCAGAGAGTTTTTTATTAAAAATCACTTAAAAATCCGTAATCAGACCGACAATATATTTCAGAATCGCTAAAGAATCGTTGGAATCCGGAGTTCCGCTGAAATTGACATCGGCATTATATTTCTGCACTTCTGTGAGAGTTTCTTTTCCGAGCAGATTTTTATTCAGCATGATGACATCAAGAATATTGACTGTACCGCTTTCATCGACATCACCGAGCAGAGACGGGCCATCTTTGCAGTCACTTGTATCGCTCTCTGTTGTCTTTTCAGATTTAGAAGTCTTTTCTTCCTGAGCCGGAGTCGAGCCGTCGGGTTCGATACCGCCTACTAAAACACCGTCATCATAGACGCAGATATAATCTGTCTTGACTTCGTTATTATCGCCGAACATTTCGGAATCGCTCAGAACCGGAAGCCCCTGATAGCTGTAGTCATTTGTGGGATCCCAGTTATCGCCGTAATACATCCCCATCGAGAATTGATATTTCTTTCCGGAATTGGCGATTTTATAGCCATCCCAGCTGACTTCGACATAGTAAGTATTTTCTTTTCCGTCATACTTGAAAGGCCCTGAAGTGATACCATCTGCACCATCTTCACCGGCTTCTGCGCTGGACTGATCGTATAATTCCTTTGCATCGACAGAACTGATATTGCTGATTTCGCTGGAATCGAAATAATATCTGACTGAAATCTTATCAGACGGCTTATTGGAATCCGTACGAACCATGAAAGAAATTTTGGTCACACCTGCACCGTCATCATGAAGATCATCGACAGCGAACGCTTCAATCCAGTAGCCGTTGCTTCCTGAACCGTCTTCACCGCCGTTTTCTTCGACCGGAGGGAAATCCTCATCAATCGGATCGGACGGACTGCCGTAGAAATGATATAATCCAGCGGCCGCTCCGACAAATGCGGCATTATAATCTATCGTAACTTCATTATAAGTCCAATCGGAAGTGACATCGAAATGAGCATCTTTACCGTCAGGGCCGCCGACCAGCGCACCATATAATACATGTCTCTGCGGAGCGGGGTCTTCGCACTTTGTCAGACCTGATGCGGCTCTGTGATGCGGATAAGCACAGGAATTCTCATTGAAGCCGACAATAAAGCATCTCGGGCCATGTGTCACGCCATCGTCACGGGTTTCGAGATAAGTAATATCATTATCGCCCATGAGATATTCCATCTGACGTTTTGCCCATTCGCTTCCGGAACTCGGCTTATCATTATTTTTATATTTATCATAGATCAGTGTGACTAACTGCATTGCGGTATCATAACGGGCACTTCCCCAAGTACTCATGAATGCATAGCCCTGCGGAGTCGAATAATTATTCTGCCATGTGTTGATAGCCTTTTCGATCTGTAACCAGAAATCTGCATCATCATACTGATTCTTGCCTTTCGCGGCTCTGTACATGTTTTGTAAATCCAGTTCAGGATGCTGTAGATCAATTACGCCGAGCAGAGTATTTGCACCGCTCCAGACATCATTCCAGCAGTAAGCCCATCCGGGGGGAGCATAATAATCCACATAAGGCAGACAGTTATTTAAATATTCTATATTTTCAGTTGCAATATAGAGCCATGCGGCAGACCAGACAAAATCGTCTTCCCATTTGCTGGAAAGATAATACTGTTTCGGGCCGTCAGCGTTATCGCTCCGGAGAAAATCATCACCCTCGCCGACTGCATATTTTGAAATATGCTTCCAAGCGAAATCATACAGAGCTTTGGCATAATCAAGAGATTTTTCAGCATATTCGGGATCAGTATCTTTAAAATTCAGATAATTGATCGTCAGAGAAGCGGCCGCTGAAACGACATAATCCACCTGAGGTTTTTCATCTGTCAGGAAAAATGCCGGACGTGCCATGCTGTCAACTTCCGGAGACTGCCACAGAGCATGATCAATATCGCCGTCACCGACCTGATAACAATGCGCGATCACATTGCCTGACTTGTCTCTGAACGTGCATTTCATGAGATAATCGTTAAAATATCTCAGAATCGTTTCGATATGATCGTCCTGACCGGTAGCTTTATAGGCATCACGGAATTCATAATAGCCCCATCCCAGAGCGGCGGCAGAATAATTCTCGGGCATACCGAATTCGACATGATCTCCGGCATCATGGAAACCGCCTGCGACATCAACACAGCCGTCACCATCGGGGTCGAGAACGTCTTTATACTGATCAATAAAATCCTGAGAAAGATTTGTTCCGACACTTTTTTCATTCATCGGCTGGAGCGGAACAGCGGCATCATAGGCATGACAATCGCCTCTCCAAGAGAGACGGGAATTCTCATCGACACCAGTACCGCACATGTTCGCATCGTAGAAATACATCGAATGCTGAAGCAGACGGGCGAAGTTATCGCGTTCGGTGAGTTCAGCCGAAGCGGTCAGCGGACTGAATGCAGGCAGAATGCTAGCTGTCAGCATCGCCGCCGAGGCGGCAGCGGCTTTGAATCTGTTTTTGAATCTCTGTTTTTTCATAATAAAAAAAACCTCCTGAAATAAAATTCACAGTTTCGTCATAATATTATAATTTTATTATAATATTTTTTCCTGCAAATGTCAAGAAGTTTTTCAGAATCGCTGTTTTATTTTGTCATCTGATGAATTACGAATTTTACAGCTTTTATCACAGCTGTGAGAGTTTTCCAGAGAACTGAGAGAAACTTCTGAATTTTCCGCAGAGTATCTGCAATCTGTTTTCTCCGTTCCGGATCAGAAAGCCATGCACCGACAGCGAACAGAATTCCCAGAATCACAGTGCACAGACATGCAAGCCGGAAGCCTTTCCAGAATTTCACGGCAGGAGCATTTTCTGCATAGAGCTGAAAGCGTTCTTCCTGATCAAGCTCTCTGTTTTCGAGAATAAAATCTGCAATTTCCTGATAATTTTTATTATGCGAAGCATCAGAAAGCACAGGGGCTTCTTCCAGTACTGTAAAGAAATCATCAGCGATCTGTTCAAAATCCTGTGTGATATTCAGTGCGGCTTTGATGATCGCTTTCCGGTCTGTTTCCCCGTGAACGGAAACGGCGGTACTCAGCGCACCGGATAAAGCAATCATCGTACCGGAATCGAGCGGCGATTCATTCACGGCATTTGCTGTACGAAGGGCACAGGGCACAATGTCAGCAGCAATCTGAAATTGATTCATAATAAAATACCTCCTGAAAATAAATTATTTTGATTTATGTTTTTTCTTCACAGAAAATCCGAAATCTCCGCATTTTCTGCCTAATGCAAAATATTCGCCGTGGGCATAGGCGAGCAGTCCGGCCTGCTGAAGATTGAATTTTCCTTTGCTGTCGAGATATTTTTCCTCGACCTGTACAGCAGTAATATCCGCCATAAACATCGTATGTGTTCCCAGATGACGAATCTCACAGACTTTACATTCCAGACTCACCGGACACTGTGCGATCACAGGGGCTTTGACCGTACTGCCCTCGGCGAGTTCCAGATGACATTTCTGGATTTTATCCGTTTTCGCACCGGATTTCATACCGCAGTAATCGACAGTCCGGCTCATGGCAGAAGTGGGCAGATTGATCACGAATTCCCTGTTCTGCGTGATAATATCATAAGAATATCTCGCAGGCCTGATGGAAATATACGTCATGGGCGGATGCGTACAGAGAATGCCTGTCCATGCGACTGTCAGCACATTCGGATGCTGTAAAGTTCCGCAGGTGACCAGTGCAGGCGGAACGGGTGCAAGCAGAGCACTTCCTTTCCAGATGGTTTTGCTCAAAAAGATTCAGCTCCTTTCCGGCTTTTTTATTATTATAGCATACTGCCTGAAAAAATGCAATGCCTGTATATAAAATTTTTCAGTCTGTAATAACGAAAACGTTTTTAAAATCAAGATTTTATTTATAATAATACTAATTGTAAATTTTTTATTTTTTTTTAAAAAACAGTTGATTTTATGTAAAAAATATGTTATGATATAGTAAAGGACTTTGAACAAGAAGGGTGCATTCAAAGTACACACGGCTCTCCATGCCGTATATCTGTATTTCTATCATACCAAAGGAGGATTGCTATGCAACTTTTTCTGTACAAAGATACAAAAGATGAAATGATTCATGCCTCTGTCAACGCAAAAAAGACCGGATGCAGAATCAATCTGGCTAAAAATGCATCACAGTTCAGTCAGATGGGAACAAGAGATTTTACCGACCTGATTGATTTTCTGGATGCTGTCAACTGCCAAAACTGCCAAAATGCTTTCTCGAAGAAAATTTTGGCCGCCGACAACAAAGCCCGAAGAGAAAAAACAAAAGCTGCTCAAAAACAAGAAAAAAGCGGATATTCTCCGGAAGACAACAATCTTGTCAATCTTGCTGAAGAACAGGAACGCAGACGGAATCAAACACCGCGTCCGGCCTCTTCTTCGCCGAATCTTCCGCCGCCGCCAACGGCTGCACCGAACCTGCCGCCTCCGCCGCCTGTTCCTGCGCCGAATCTTCCGCCGCCTGCTCCGGCCGCTCCGGAACTCGATGACGCTGCACTGCCGGCTTATGAAGAATGGGTTCCGCCGACAAAGAAAAAAGAACAGGCTCCGGCCGTGCCCGATGTGGATGATTCTCTTGCCGCTTTCATGGTAAAACAGACTGTCGATCCCACTGCCGCCGCATTTGCTTCTGATAACAGCAAGAATCCTAATGTTCTTGCTGAACAGTCTCCTGCTCCGGCATCTCAGCAGAATCCTCTGCTGGATGACACTCTCGCACAGTTTAATTTAAATCCGGCAAAACCTGCACCGGCACAGCCTGCGCCTGCTGATGACATTATGGCACAGTTTAATTTAAATCCGGCTCAGAAAGCACCGGCACAGCCTGCGCCTGCTGATGACATTATGGCACAGTTTAATTTAAATCCGGCTCGGAAAGCACCGGCACAGCCTGCGCCTGCTGATGACATTATGGCACAGTTCAATTTAAATCCGGCTCAGAAAGCACCGGCACAGCCTGCGCCTGCTGATGACATTATGGCACAGTTCAATTTAAATCCGGCTCAGAAAGCACCGGCACAGCCTGCGCCTGCCGCTCCGAAGCCTGTTTCCGGCCTGATGGACGATACGCTTGCACAGTTTAATTTCAATCCGTCACAGCAGCCTGCCGCTCCGGCACAGCCGGAACAGACTTCTGCCGATCCTCAGAGCGTGGATGAACTTCTGAAAGAATTCGGTCAGTCTCCGGAAGATTCTGAATCTCAGACTCTGGATGAATTATTTGCTAAATTCAAAGAAAAACCTGCTCCGAAGCCTGAACCAGCCGTTCCGGATTTCGGCAGTCTGGAAGTGCCTCAGCTGAATGCGCCGTCCAAGCCGATCAGTCAGGGCGTTCCGGAAGTGCCTCAGCTTACACCGCCCAAGCCCGTGCCGTCTTTTGAAGAAATCAAACAGGAAACTACTGCAAAAGCAAAGGCCTCTTCTGCCATCATGGACGATGCTACCGAGCTTGACGGTGTCGGCATGGCTCCGAAAGTCGAGAATCGGGAAGAAGAAGAAGAAGATTATATGGCTCTGGTTGTCAACACACGTCTGGAAGATTATGACGATGATGACGATGATGATTACGATGATGATTATTACGATGACGACGACGAGGAAGAATATCACGGCTCCAGCTATGCACCGCGTGAATATGATGATTATGATGAGCCTGCGCCTGCACCTGCTCCGGTACAGCAGAAGCCTGCACCCGCACCCGCTTCGAAACCTGCCGCTGCTGTCGTGAGTGAACCGCCTCAGAATGCCGGACAGACAGCTGCTGATATTACTGCCGCTGCCGCTGCTATCACAGCCGCTGCCGCTGCCATCACAGCCGCTACTGCCGCCGCAAAGCCTGCCGTACCGTCCATTTCCGGACTGGGCGATCTGCCGGATTTATCCAGTCTTTCCGGACTTTCTGATCTGTCTGATCTTGATCTTCCGTCTGTTCCGAGCGTGCCCGATGTTCCGGACGTTCCGAGCGTTCCGGATGTTCCCGATGTTCCGGACGTTCCTGATCTGAATTCCAATCCGTTCGAGGCCGTGGCAGATGCGGATATTCCGGAAGTGCCTACGCTTTCTGTACCGACTATTTCTGATGCTGATCTTGATCCTATGATTCCGGTCACACCGACTCCGAATTATCTCTATGGTCAGAGAGCATCACAGGCACAGCAGAGCATGTATATTCCGCCGTCTCCGCCACAGTCTGTTTACCTGAACGGGGGGCAGCAGCCTTATCCGCAGGCATATGGCCATTCCCGTGTGCCGCAGTCTGTTTATATGGGACAGCAGCCGCAGACTGTTTATATGGGTCAGCAGCCGCAGTCTGTCTATATGGGACAGCAGCCGCAGTCTGTCTATATGGGACAGCCTCAGCCGTATCCTCAGGCCGCACCTGCTCCGGCAGTGCATACGCCATACAGGAATGCTAATATGAATTCGCTCAATTCCGTACAGATTCAGCAGATGCAGAGACAGCAGGCCATGCAGCCGCAGATTCCTGCGACACAGGGTGTGCGCGTCTCGACAATCGAACAGAAAACCGCTGTACCCGATGCTGTGCGCAATGCCATTGCCAATACTGCCGCAAGATCTCAGGAAAATATTTTCGATCAGCAGGGCAGTAAAGTAGAAGTCGCTAATGATATTATGTCCGCACTGAATCAGATGGGCGAAGATACCAGCGGTTTTACTAAGAAAAAGCAGGAAACTAATGAACCCGAAATCAAGGGCGTGAAAGAATGGAAGCCGAAAGATAATAAAAAGCGTTCTGATTTCATGAAAAATATGCATAAAAAAGGCCTGTAATCCGGTCTTTTTATAAGCAAATCCACAGCTCCGCATCAGAACCGGATTCTGTGCGGGGCTGTCTGTAATAAAAGAGGAGGAATTGCACTATGCCACCAATCAAACGAGAAGCCGTGTTTGCTTCTATCCGGAGTCAGCTCATGACAGACCCCCAGAGAGGGACGATGTTATTATTAAATCTTCTGAAACTCTTTGCTGACCGGAAAGATGATGCCGAATTCGTGAAAGAACTCGCCGAACTCGCCGGAGATCTTGCTACGGTTTCGTTCGAATCGCCTTATGCACAGAATCCGCTGTTTGCCCAGCCTGTACCGATGCCGTATCTACAGGGAGGCAGTCTGCCCAGCGGAAGCATTCCTGTGCCGTCTTTTGCGGATTTCAATTCCAGCGAACAGTTTCAGTCCAAACAGCCGAAGCATCAGCCGGAACAACAGCAGAAGCCGATTGCTCAGAATGCTGTCTCGGCACTTGATCAGATGGGCGAAGATACTACTCAGTTCACACAGAAACAGAATCCTGACGAGCCGACTATCGAGGGCTATGAAGAATGGACTCCCAAGCCGAAGAAAAATAACAGGAGAACTCCTGACAAGCGAGGATAATATTCTATGACCGCACAGGAAAAAAAAGAAATTATTGAAAATTTAGAAAAACAGCTCTCTGGAGATCATCTGAAAGATATGCAGTTCTTACAACAGCAGGCTGAAATCTACGAACAGCAGGCTGACGGCGCAGAAATTGCTGACGAAATTCTGAAATTGGCTATGTCCAGAATGCCCGAAGAAAATCAGGCTTATCTGAAAGAAATGATCTATATCGGCGAACGCCGTCTGAATCAGGTCTATGAAGAGGCTGTGAATCTGTCGAATCAGCATCTGACAGCGAAATCCCTGACGCTGACAGAACAGTTATATCAGCATATTACAAAGCATTTTCAGGAATCCGAAACGGGAAGATTTTTCAGCTTCCGGAATCTGCTGGAATCTAATTTATATTATCAGCTTTATCATCCGACAAAGAATTTATTAAAAACGCCGTTTGATTTCACAAGATACCTGACTCTGCACGGCTATAATTTAATAGAACTCCGCAAAACTGATGAAGCTGTTCCGGTATTGCAGGAAGCCATCCGGTTCAATCCGGTCAATCCCGATCCCAGATTTGAACTCGCTGAACTCTATAAGCTGACAGGCAGTCAGAAATTACTGATCGAAACGATCAGAGAAACAATTCCGGTATGTACATCCGCCTATGCGCTTTCCAGATGCTATCAGAATATGGGCTATTATTGCATTGACCGGAAAGATTATGACAGCGCAGTCTGTTTCTATTTCGAGAGTATGATTTTTGAAAAGCATCCGGCCGTTGCCGGAGAACTGCATCATATTTCGATTCTGACCGGAGAAAAAATCACGCCTCCGACCAGAAAACAAGTGCTCTCTGCTTTTGAAAAATATAAAATTCATAACGGCCCTGCTCCGGAGGCTCTGCATGTTGTCACGGAACTGTCGAAGCAGGCGCAGGAGCGTCAGAACTGGGCAGAAGCTGTCTTCTATCTCTATGTGATTTATGATATTACAAAAGACCCTGCCGCAAAGACAATGCTCGAACGCTGTCAGGAACGGCTTGAAACACAGAATCAAATCAGTAAAGGAGAAAATCCAGATGGTAAAAACTAATATCATGGACGAAACAAGCTGTCGGAAAATTACAGAAACTCACGGCTGTTTCTCGCTTCTCGAATACGACAGGGATATTTCTGTCAATAAATCCACAGCATCTACGGAATATTTCGCCTCCAAGATGAATGTCAGAAAACGTCAGGTGATCGCCAATCTTCAGGGCAACGGCGTGATCATTCAGGCCGGTGCAATGCAGTGGATTGCCGGTGCTGTCGATATTGCAACAAATATCACCGGAGTCGGCGATTTTGCAAAAAAGCTCATCGGCGGAAAAGTCACCGGTGAAAGTGCTGTCAAGCCCCGCTATACCGGAAACGGAACACTTGTTCTCGAACCGACTTATAAGCATATTTTATTTGAAGATGTCGCTTCGTGGGGCGCATCCGGCATGGTGATCGAAGATCAGCTATTCTATGCCTGTGAAGATACTGTTGAAATGAAAGTCATCGCAAGAAGTTCATTTTCCTCGGCGGCACTCGGCGGAGAGGGACTGTTCAATAACTGTCTGATCGGAAAGGGCATTGCCGTTCTGGAAAGCCCTGTGCCTCGTGATGAATTAATTATTATGGAACTCACAGAAGCAAATGATGTTGTCAAGATTGACGGCAGTATGGCGATCGCTTGGAGTAATTCCCTGAAATTCACAGTCGAGAAAGCAACAAAAACGCTGGTCGGATCAGCGGCTTCCGGAGAGGGCTTTGTAAACGTCTACAGAGGCGCGGGCAAAATCCTGATGGCTCCCGTATAAGAATAAAAAAACTCCCTGATTTCAGGGAGTCTTTTTTATTTCATCCAGAGTCAGAACTTTTTCAGAACAATAAAAATCTCTGAGTGTCTGTTCGCTGATCTGCTCCAGATATTCACCATTCCAAAGCGTGACAAAACTCCAGAGCGTATGATCTCTGAACATCAGATTCATATCCGGAAGCGTTCCGGCTTCGCTGACTGCTAGAATTTTCTTATGCTTTGTGATTCTGTAAAGCGAGACGAATTCTTCATAACGACTGCCGAATTTCTGATTTTCATCTGTAAAAATATCCATCACAGCGAGATCATACTGATTTACAAGAAAGCTCTCATTCTGTCCGTTCCAGAGCCAAATTAAATTATGCAGTCCGTGATA
>Ga0326513_10002744_pt1 | contig 12919 bp, 14 predicted proteins | sample 2_2465_0518_D_FD_203654 | JGI IMG/M metagenome (GOLD analysis project Ga0326513, IMG submission 203654) | Bovine rumen microbial communities from UC Davis, California, United States - 2_2465_0518 | ecosystem: Host-associated > Mammals > Digestive system > Stomach > Rumen | place: USA...
ATCGCCCCGGACAGCCTCCTGAAGGAAGTGCAGGTGAAGCCGTATTACGGAAAGCTCCTGCTGGTCCTTGTGCTGGAGACGGAAGACCTGCCCGTGAACAGGGAGAAGCCCCACCTTGCGGGGATCGACTTCGGAACGAACAATATCGCAGCCATCGTATCGACGGACCATGTGTCCCGCATATACAAAGGCGGTGCTGTCCTTTCCGAGAACCGTTATTCCCAGAAGAAAAAGGCGGAAGCCGCGGGAATCATCACAAAGGGGAAGAAGCGTAAAGTTGCAGACAGCGCCCGGCTGAGGAGGCTGTCCCTGCACCATGACTGTTTCATGAAGGATATGATGCACAAGGTCTCGACGGATATCGTGCGTTACTGCGTTGAGCACGGAGTCGGAACGATCGTCATGGGAGCGAACAGGGGGTGGAAGCAGAAGACCGGCATGGGTAAGGTGAACAACCAGAACTTCACCGGGATCCCGCACGACAGGCTGAAGATGATGATCATGTACAAAGCGGCCAGGGAAGGGATCCGCATCATAGAGCAGGAGGAATCCTATACCTCGAAGGCGGACATCACAGCCATGGATCCCATGCCTGTATATGGCCAGGAGGATGGCAAGGCGCGGTTTTCCGGGAGCAGGAAAAAGCGCGGGCTGTATGCCTGCAGTGCGGGATACACCATCAATGCAGACTGCAACGGTGCGGCGAACATCCTCAGGAAAGCGGTCCCGGATGCATGGGAAGGGACAGGAGACTTCCGGTTCCTGTCAAACCCGGAGACGGCAGGCTTTAAAAATCTGCAGCGCGGGCGGACCGCATAAAGATCTGCCAAATGTATTCCGAAGGGAGAGCTGTGAAAGATTCCGACGGATAGAGGGGCTCATGGACAGTCCCGGATCTGTACGGCCGGCCTTAAAAGGTCCGAAAGGGGAAACCGGCACGACGGTCAAATATCAGAAAACCGAAGGGCTTCTAAAGCCTGAAGGGGCTTTGATACCACCTTCATAGGACGCGGCTCAGCACCGCATGGGGGTGGAGGTTCATAAAATGTGAAGCTTTGCTGAAATAAGAACAGCTGCAGCAGGAGGGGAAAATGACACAACAACCGATCGCATTATTGGAATTGGCGCTCGTAGGAGGACTGGGGGCAATACTGTTCATCACCGGCATACTGATCAAGACATTAACGGACAGGAAAAACAGCCGATGCACATCGAAAACTGTCGGGAAAGTGATCCGTCACTCATTTATGGGGGACGGGCGGATAGCTCCCGTAGTCGAATATGAAGCCGGCGGGACGAAATATACATGTAAAAAACGATTTGCCGGGATTAAAAAAGTACATAGTACGAGGCTGGATGAACCAAAGGCATGGGAAGACGAAAAGGGATATCTGCATGTCAGGAAGGGGATCATGTCGAATATGCGTCAGCTCGCGCAGGCGCTATGGCCTGTTGGGTCTGAGATGGAGGTTTACTACGATCCCGATGATCCGGGGACCAGCTGCGTCGGAGTCCCGGTCAGCAACGAATTCCTGTGCCGCGTCTTTCTTATCGCAGGAGCAGGCATAGTTGCTCTGGGGATTCTGTTGTATTTTCTGATACTGAATGGTTGAACCAAATAGATGAAGAACTGGCAAACGCAATTGTGGCAGTAAACCGTTATTATCAGGAGCATCTATATTCTGAGACATAGGAAAAGGAAAGCCTGAAGGAGATCGGTAAATGAGACTAGAAGAGGTCAAGGAAATCATCAGAGCAGAAGGTTTAGAGGGCTACAACATCAATCTGGACCATGAAATAGAAGCGGGTGAAATAGTAATAGTTGGCAAGGATGGAAAGTGGAAAGTCGGCATTGCTAACGATAGGGCTGAGATAGTAACAACCTCAATCAGGGAGTTTAACGCTGAAGATGAAGCAGTGGATGATTTCTTATTCAGGCTGCGTAGATTAAATGAGATCAAGGCAATAAGACTTAAGCAATTTGGAACAAACGATGCGATGGTCTGACTGTTGTGAAGAGCAAGTACTACAGAGGAGAATAACAACTATGAATATTCAGTGTTTTGGCCCTCTATCAGAAGATGTGATCTGCAAACTTGAGTCAGCTCTTGGTGTAACGCTTCCCGGAAACTATAGAGAGTTTTTGAAAGAAACCGGCGGCGGTATTGTTAAGCAGGATGGGAATAATAGAATTATGGTTACGTCCATTGGGCAGACAATCGCTGTGGATGTATTCTTCGGGTATGGCGTGACGCAGAATTCGGATATTCTGTATTGGAATGAGAAGTACAAGGACGAGATGCTGGATGGCGCGGTCCTGATCGGTTTCGATGTCCATCAGGGGTTTTTGTTCCTGATTGCGGATGGAAGAGATGATACCGGAGTTTATTATTGGGACGATTCATACGTCTTCGAAGAATCCGACGATGACCAGAACGTGTATCTGCTGGTGAAAAATCTCTCGGAACTTGCTGTCAGTAAATCTTAAGCCGATGTGGGTGAACAAAATGAACTTGTTTGGAAGAAAAGCGACAAAGCATAGCGAAGCGTATACTGACTTCAAAGCGCAGCTTAAGGCTGTAGGAAGACAGAGAATGGAAGGTTACGACCCGAACCTGTTTGACAAGATTACGGAACAGGAGAGAAGCGAGGTTGAGAAGGATATATGGAATCATTTCATGAATAAGAATGATGCCGACCTTGCTGTACTTATGCCTGCTCTGAAAAACTACGACGGCATTGCTGCCTTGAAAAAGAAGCTGGCGGAATTTAAGATCCCGAGTCACGGGAGCGCTGATATTGCACTTGCGCTCTTCGAGGCAACTGAAGAAGAAAAATATCTGGATATCATTATGGAAAATTACCGGGGGCTTGCTGTCAATACACCGATCGCAGTGGGGCTGGCTGGGCTCGCTAAAAAGCCTGGAGTGTATGATCTGCTGGTTGATATCTACTTGCATGATAAAGACGAGGCAAACCGGGTTCAGGCTGTAGTAGGCATGTTGTGGAGAGACGGAAAACTGAACAATGTCAAAGATCCCATGGAGCTTTTCGAGAAGATTGATCTGATCAGGGCATTCAAGCTGGATTCAGAAGAAGAGGGAACTGAGCAGGGGGAAGAATAATTGAATGAATTCAATTACAGAGATTATCTGGTTAATTGGATATATGAACTTGATGTAATTGTCGCTGCGGGTGATACTATAAATATCGAGAAATATGAACCGTGATTTAAGGAGATAAATGTATGTATATCGCAAGCGACAAAAGATATGAAACCATGAAGTATAACCGGTGCGGCAAGAGCGGCCTGATGCTGCCTGCTGTATCACTGGGGCTGTGGCACAATTTTGGCGACACGAGCTCTTTTACTAACATGGAGAAGCTCTGCTTTACGGCATTCGATAACGGTATTACTCACTTTGATCTGGCTAATAATTACGGGCCGGAGCCGGGAAGTGCTGAGAAGAACTTCGGCAGGATTCTCAAAGAGAATTTCCTGCCTTACAGGGACGAGATGATCATCTCCACTAAAGCCGGTTACACCATGTGGGAGGGCCCTTACGGCGATTGGGGCAGCCGCAAGTATCTGCTGGCAAGCCTGGATCAGTCCCTTAAGAGAATGGGACTTGAATATGTCGATATTTTCTACCATCACAGAATGGATCCGAATACGCCTCTTGAAGAGACTATGGGCGCTCTGGAGCAGGCCGTCCGAAGCGGCAAAGCACTTTATGTCGGTCTTTCCAACTATGACGGACCGACATTGGAGAGAGCCACAGCAATCCTGACGGATATGCGTGTGCCGTTTGTGATCAACCAGAACCGCTATAATATCCTTGATCGCACTGTGGAGAAGAACGGACTGAAGGAAACAGCCCCCAGGCTCGGCAAGGGCATCATCTGCTTCACGCCTCTCGCGCAGGGCGTTCTGACGGACCGCTATCTGAACGGTATTCCGGAGGACAGCCGCGTGCGCACGGACAGCAGATTCCTCAAGGAGAGCAGCCTGACTGCGGAGAAGATCGAGCGCGTCAGGGGCCTCAACGAGATCGCGAAGAGAAGGGGTCAGACCCTCGCCGAGATGGCGCTCGCCTGGATCCTCAGGGACGGTGCAGTAACATCTGTTTTGATCGGTGCCTCCAAGCCTGCGCAGATCCTCGATAACATCAAGGCGCTGGAAAATACAACATTTACAGCGGAAGAGCTGGCACAGATCGACGCGTTGTCAGTGATGTGAGAGCCTCTTAGGGGTCAGAAGTTTGCGCCCAACAGACTGGTTTATTTGCTTGTTTGTAGGGAACTTGGCGTGATGCCGGGGGGCCATCCGGCTGCGGAGGTCGAATTGGAGCATGATAAAACTATCTCTTGACCGTAATAAAGCATTTGTTAATAATGATTAATGTAGCATCGCAATGCAGGAGTCTGTACATAAGGTGAAAAATTGACAATGGATAAAAAGCTTGGAAAAATTAACGAAAAATGGCTGTTTATAATAAATGCACTGATTATATATATTCTTATATATTTTGTTGCTTATCAGGTTCCAATGCATTCAGATGATTATACTTATCTGATAAAAGGTTTATCGCTTCAATCACACATTGATCATTATCTGACCTGGAGCGGAAGGGTCATTACAGACTATACAGCGTCGATCTTACTCAATGTATTCAGCAGACCTGTATACATGGCGATCAATTCAGCGGTGTTTGCGTTTGTTATCATTATGATAACCGTTATACCAAACATCATAAATGGAAAAAAGCTGATCAATAAGCACTCATCAATGTTGCTCTGGATCATCTTCATGCTTTATTGGGTTGCAAATCCCAATCTTGGCCAAACCAGTTTCTGGCTTGTGGGATCTGCCAATTACCTGTGGCCGCTGATGTGGGCCAGCCTTTATATTTCGTATTTAATGTACCTGCTGGTCAATGATCAAAAACCGAGCATTGTACAGGGCATTCTTTTATTCATCCTCGGTATTTTTGCCGGACTGACAAACGAGGCGCTTGGAATAACTGTCGTGGTTTTTACACTTTTCCTTATTCCTCTTTTCCGGAAGAACGGAACTAAAGCACTGGCTATCAGCCTGATTTCTACCGGCATTGGTTATGCTATTGTTTTCTTTTCGCCCGGCAATGACTCCCGTCTTCATAACGATGCTTTTACGACCTGGAGGGAAATGCCCTTTGCTGAAAAGATAATGAAGCATTTCTTTGAAAGAATCCCGGAAGCATTGGGATCATTTTACTTGTTGTATTTAATACTTATTTTGATGCTGATCATCGCTTTGTGGACGCAAAGCGGCAAAAAAACAGATATCAATACAGTCTGGTTTCCTATCGTATTTGTTTTGATGTCCCTGTGCGCGGTGGTCGTATTTGTCATATCACCCGGCATGCCGCCCAGAAGCATTAATTCTTCTTTCTATTTTGCCTTATTGGCGGTGTCATATATCGGCAACCAGCTTTTGTGTTCAGAAACAAAGACTGCGGTTTTCTCACTCTGCGCTGCAGGCCTCATCTGTTTGTTCTATTTTGTGCCAAGTTATGCATTTGTTCACTATGCATATAAGCAGACTGCTGTACAGGCAGATATCCGTATTGACAATATATTGGACGCTAAAGCCAATGGCAGTGATACAGCAGTTGTACCCAATTGGTTTTTTACGCGTCTTGCAAGAGAAGCAGATAAATTTGATACATACGCCGCGCACCGCATGACACAGTACTACGGTGTAGACTATATAGATTGGAAGGATACGACATTTAACTATGCTGTTATCAGGACATCAGAACCCATTAGTGTTAACAAAGAGATTAAGGACGGCCTGACACTTACAAATGCATATATAAAGATTAACTCTTTATTTGAGCAGACGATTGTGTTGGAATTTGATAAACCTGTATTAGAGTATATTGAGGACGGCGATAGAGTATTCTATATGCACCTGTATGTGGACTGGCGTGATGATTATATCAGAGCGGATGTTGATCTGGATGATTTCATAGAAATAGACGGAAAGTATTATTACGGAAAAACAGTATTAAATCCGAGCCTTAAAAAGCTTGAGAAGATCAACTTCGGCTTTTACAATCCCGGTGAACAGACCAGTTCTGTTGAATGCTCACTTGAACTGGCGGCACCGAAGGATTCAAAGTGATGTTACGGACAAAGAAAACTGTTAGGGGTCAGATCCCTCCTTTTGGAGGGGGCTGACCCCTAATTGCTTAATTCATTGGCTTTACCTTCAGAGTGACATTACCGGTGGACTTGCCCTGAACAGTTACTTTCAGGTCGTATTCGCCGGGCTCGAATGTGCCGCCCTGGGTTGCCTTTCCTGAGATCATCATCTCGTACTTTGAAGTGGTCATGTCGGGAAGCTCGTCGGTGCTCTGGTCTTCCGGTACTGCGATGAAGCCGATGAGGACTTTGCCGTCGTCGTTGAGGTCGCTGACAACCTCGATTCCTTCACCTTCTGCTACGCTGATATATCCGGCCTGCACAAAGTCATCCACGCTGGCTCTGTTGAATTCGAATGTAGCTGTCTTTTCGTCGGGGATGTCCATTACGATCGAACTCTTTCCTATATTTCCACATCCTGCTGCGAGCATCGCCAGCATCATTACCATTGCGAATGTAAATACGATTGTCTTTTTAAGCATTTTAGTTTTCCTCCAAACTAATTTCGATCAAATATTGTGTTCTTGAATTGTCTGACCTTATATACGCAGATGTTTGCGAAGTGCCACGTTTTTTGTGAGGAGACTGAACATTCACTGCCACTTTTCCATGGAGAGGAGACAGGAAATAGCGTATTATTATAGTGTAGACAAATATATGATAGCGCATTAAGCAGAAGTGGAAAACAGCGATGTTTTGCATTAAGCAGAATTGGAAAACAACGATATTTTGACACAGGGAGAAGAGGGACAGGCAATGAGAATTTCATTTGACCTCGATGAGGTCCTGTTCGTGAATCCGGAGAATTTTAAGATTGAACCTCCTGGCCTTCAAGAGACTGGCCAGAATGAGAAAGAAGGCAATTCAAAGGGCACAGTCAAGAACACAGTCGTGATTCGTGCCCGGAAGAAAGAGTCGTGATTCGTGCTCGGAAGGAAGAGTCGTGATTCGTACGCTCTGAGCGCATTCGGAGAGCTGGGGCAGTCGGGAGAGTACAAGTATTACTATTTTGCCATTGATTATTCCGCACTTGACGATGAGGTCAGGAGAGTTCTGACAGAGGATTTTTATTCGGAATTTAAGGCACTGCACGCGGAAGTTGACAAAATATCGGGCGGCATTACTTTGACAGAGCCCCGGAAGCAGGAATCCGGCGTCGAGATCGGCAGGAAGATTTCCTTCGAGACAAAGGACCTGGACGGCAACACGGTCACAAGCGAAGAACTGTTCGCCGACAGTGGCGTCACCATGATCAATATCTGGGCCACTTGGTGCGGCCCTTGCAAAAACGAGCTCGCCGAGCTGGAAAAGCTGAACGCGGAGCTCAATCTGGCCGGCTGCAAGATCATCGGAATCTGCGACGACACACTCGAGGGTGAGTCCGTCATCGCTGAAGCAAAATCGCTCCTCGAAGAAAGGGGCGTCCACTACCTGAATCTGCAGCAGACGGCCGAGATCAAGTCGCAGCTACCGCCGCTGGCCTTCCCCACGACTTACTTCGTGGACAGCCAGGGCACAATCCTGACAGAGCCGGTCGTCGGAGCGCTGTTCGATCAGTACCGCGCGCGGCTTCAAGAGGCGTTGGGACTGGTTGAGGGTGTGGAGTGAAGAGGATATGATGAGTTGTTATTCAGAGCGGGAAATTCGGGCTAACTATGAGAAACTTACAAAGCTTCTGATCAGGAAGCATCTGACCATCACGACCATGGAGAGCGCCACATCGGGGCAGATCGCTTCGCTGATCACCGATACGGAAGGGGCATCTGCAGTGCTTAAGGGCGCGTTCGTCACCTACAGCAACGAGGCCAAAATCCAGCAAGGCGTACCACAGGAAATCATAGAGAAGTACACAGTTTACTCAGAAGAAACTGCAGCCGCGATGGCACAAACTTGTCTCAAAGCATATCATGCCGACATCGGAATCGGTGTCACCGGAACCATGGGCAATGTGGATCCGGCAAATCCAGAGGCTTCAGTGCCTGGCCATGTGTATTTTGCTGTTGCGACAAAAAAGGACGATATTCAGGTTGTCTCATACAGTATGGAGCTTCCACCGCAGCCGACGAGGCTTATGTATAAGCTTGCTGTGGCGGAGGAAGTCTTTGAAGTACTTAGTGGCATCGTGAAGGAAGAATTTTAGTTGATTAGTGCTGTGATGGAGCCCTTAGAGGTGTATCTAAGGGCTTGGTTAGGTCACGGAAGAAATCAAAAGAGCTGCCCATGACTGATAAGTCAGCCAGGGGCAGCTCTAAAATTGGTGAGCCTAGCAGCACACGTTTCATGCATTCTGCGGTGTAAGAACAAGCACTTGTTCAGAAGGCAGGTTGTCGAGATCAACAGTGCAGCTTCCTGTGAAGTTAACGGAGTCCATTAAATCGGTGAATTCGCGGACGGTTCCGATCACGTCGAAGCCGAAGGAGTTGCCATCGCCGCGGTAGTGCATTGGAATCACGTGTGCGGGGTTGATCTTGCGGACAAGGTCAGCTGCCTGGGCGGCGTCGATCGTGTAGTAGCCGCCAACAGGGATCATGGCAATGTCCAGGTTTTCGAGCTGAGCAAGCTGGTCTGCAGGAAGTTCGCAGCCAAGGTCGCCAAAGTGGGCGATCCGCTTGCCGGCACCGCTGAGGATATGGATTGTATTGCGGCCGCGCAGGGCACCTTTCTGAGGATCGTGATAGGTCTCGATCTTAGTAACGGTGAAAGGTGACATGCCTCCGGAAGTCAGCTTAACTCTTTTCCGGGCGTTGTGGTCGCCGTGTTCGTGGCTGCAAAGGACTTCTTCGGCGGTCTCTCTGACCGGACCGAGTCCGGGGACATAGCCGTCATCATAGGGGTCGAATACGATTCGGTATCCGGCTTCTTCTACTTTGAAACAAGAGTGTCCGATCCATGTGATTTTCATAGTTTTTCTCCTTTTCTGAAGCAGAATTTGTCAAAATACTGCACAACCACTGTGGTGCAGAATGTGCTGCAATCATTGAAATGCAGTACGAGATGTGCTGCAATCATTGAAGTGCAGCCACGGAATGTGCTTCGATCATTATTTTGCCTTCTCGAACAGCTCGTCCAGAAGGGCGCCGGACATGGAGCCGGTCTGGTTGTAGGTGATCTCGCCGCTGCGGTTGAGGACTACGGTGTGCGGAAGGATGGACGGGTTCGCGCCGCACAGGGTGTAGATGCGGTCGTCGTCGGAGTCGATCGCGCAGGGGAGGCTGATTCCTTTCTTAGCAAGGAATTCAGGCACGTCCTCGAGAGGGTCGGAGGCGTGAATGATGAACACGACTACATCGTCGGCATGGGCTTTCTGGAAACTTTCGAATTCCGGAAGTTCCTGGACGCAGGGGCCGCAGTAGGTTGCCCACATGTTGAGGATGACGACTTTGCCGCGGTGGTCGGCCAGGTGGAACTGGGTTCCGTCAAGTTTCTCGGCTGTGAAGTCTGCCAGCTGGTTGCCGATCGCAGTGCCGATAGGGGCGGAGCTTGCGTAAGTGTTGCCGGGGGCGGCACCTTCACCAGCCTGAGTGCCGGCATCTGCAGTCTGCACAGTCGCGTCAGCCGCCTGTGACTTGGGCAGGTCAGGATCGAGCACGTTGAACCACAGCAGGGCAAAACATAGAACGGCGAGGGCAGCTCCCCAGCCGATCTTTCCGTTTTTGGCGCGCTTTGCGGCGGAGTCTTCGCGGTCGTCGGCACAGCCGCAGGCAGGCGCGATGAGAGTGTGGTTTCCGCATCTTAGGGACAGGGCGCTCTGATTGCAGGCGCCCATGCACTTAGCGCAGTTGATGCACTCGTGGTCGCCGACATGGCGTACGTCCATCTTGCAGTTGCGCACGCAAGCTCCGCAGCCGTTGCAGCGGTTTTCATCTACTTTGACGCTGATGAGGGCCAGCTTGTTGAAGAGGCCGTAGATCGCGCCGAGGGGACAGATGAAGCGGCAGAAGGACCTGTAGCAGAAGATGCAGGCAGTTCCGATGATGATCATGATCACGAATTTGCGAGTGAAGAGGATCTTCAGCATCGCAAAATAGCTCGTGTTCTTGGGGTTGGAGAGGAGGCCGATGGCGCCCTCAAAAGTGCCTGCAGGACAGATGTATTTGCAAAAGCCCGGCACTGCCAGGTCGTGACGGACCCCGTACCACATGGGAACCGCGACGACGAATACCGCGAGGATCACATATTTGAGATAGGAGAGAGCGCGCGTCACGCGGCTCTTTTTGATCTTGGGAGTCGGGATCTTGTGCAGGAGCTCCTGGACAAGGCCCAGGGGGCACAGCCATCCGCAGATCGTTCTGCCGAGGGACAGCCCGAAGATCATGATAATGCCCAGCACATACCATCCGGCGCGGTGTCCGGAATAGGCGAGCGCGTTCTGGATCGAGCCCAGAGGGCAGGCTCCGGCGGCGCCGGGGCAGGAGTAGCAGTTAAATCCGGGGACACAGACGGCTTTCGCCTTGCCCTGATAGATCTCTCCGTCGATGAAGCCCCTCAGATGGGCGTTGTAGAGGAGAGCGCTGTAAAGCTGTATTAACTTCCTTTTGGAAGGGCGGTGGGCTTCCCACCAGGTCATTGTATTATCCAAGGCCGACACACTCCGTACATATTCTGATTGCTTTGACAAGGACGTCCTTCATACTTCCGTTCTGAACGCCCAGTACAACGAAAATAACCGCCGCGACCAAAAGCACGCGCCGAATGAGGATCCGCCTGCGGGCGGTTTCCGGTGAGGTGTTGTACAGCGGGGCGCCGGCTTTTGCCGCTGCCGGTGCTTTCGCTGCAGAGGCGTCAGCGCTCGCTGCTTCTGCGGCTTTCGCTGCAGCGGCCTCTTTCATGAGTGCGGTGGCTGCGTCCGCTTCGCGCTGAATGCTCCTGCCCTGAAGGACTGTGGCGACGACCAGGCATGCGAGCCCGATGACCGTCCACGGCACGACAAAGGCGACCATGGAGACGATACTGTGGTCAAGTCCCTCCGCATCCGTCAGCGCGAAGTGCGCGCCGTTCGTGATGTAGAGAAGGATCGGAATCATACACACCGCAAAGCCGATCCAGCCGCCGAGCTGGAGTTTCTTCTGCAGGGCTCGCTCTTTTGCCATCTCTTCGGAGGGCTGGGCGACGCGCGCACACACGAGGTCCCGTGTCCGCTCGACATCCTGAACAGGTTTATCCGCTTCCTCGTCTTCAATTCCCTTTACGAGGCCGTATACGGTCATGGCAAAAGACAGAAGGAACAGAGGAAGGATCGGCATCAGAGCGGCAGCCGCCTTTTCTCTTGTGTAGATCCATTCGGATGGATGTCCGGCAGCCTGGTAGGCGCTGCCGTCGATGAAGATCCGAACTGCGGACGATACGAGCAAAATAGCGATCAGCACGCACAGCGCGGTCTGGATCCATAGAAATATTTTGTTTTTCGCCATGGAATACTCCTTATTTCGTATTGTTGGGTAATCATATAGAGGTATTATAGCGCCATATTATTGTGTTAGCGAGACTGCGATTGGGGAAGAGGTGGTTTTCCTGTTGTGTTTAAAGCATGTCAGCCACGAACTGTCCATCCAATTTCGGTTTCGGCTGAATCTGATGGTCTGTAAAAGCTTGTCGGACTCAAACGCTCCATCCATTAAGAAGATTTTCTTGTATGGATGGAGGGTACAGCCAGAAGTGCTTTTAACAGCCCATCCTATTTATAAGAACTCCCTGAAAGATGGATCATCATCAATCAGGGAGTTTTAACGGATGCATTCAGAAACCATTCCCAAATCATTCCATGTAGGAATTGATCTTCACATAGTCAAGATCGTTGTAGAGTGTCTGATACTGCTCCAGGATCCGCTCATTGTTGGCGTAGGCCTGGAAATCTGTGGGGAACATCAGGAAGAAGTAGCCTTCCGATGTCTTGCCCAGGTCCATGAAAGAAGGATAGACCTTGTAATCCTGTGTGGGATCAAGGCACAGTCTGAAGAGATAGCCGGCGTTGTCAATGCCATCTACGGCCCAGGCGTCTCTGCTTGCTGTGTGATAGAAGGTGACGCGATCGCCTTCATCTATGACTGTGACCTGAGAGCCCCAGGACGCGGGCATCACGATGCGCGGGCCTCTGTCGAAAGCATATGTAGTGCTTTCTTCATTGCGGGTGATGGTGTAGTCCCAAGTGGATTCCATGGCGTCCGTAGTGGGCTCATCCGCAGGATTCTGAGTATCAGTGGTCGTTACATCCTGAGTTTCAGAGCCAGTATCATCTTGAACTGTCGTCGCTGTCACTGCGCTTTCCGGCTCTGTATTCTTCTTTTTCCCGGGATTTACGAGGAAGAAGATTACAATGACAGCGATGCAGGCGCCTGCGATCAGAGCAATCTTGGAAGGCGCAAGTTTGTTGTCAGTGCCGGTGGAATTCACAGCCTTCGAAGCTTTAATAGTTCCCGCACCAGCTGCAGTTTTCGCTGAAACCGAGCCACCGGGATGAGCAGCGGCCGCACCACCAACTCCACCCATCGCGGAAGCAGATGCCTTGGCAGCAGCCGGACCGCTCTCGACCGGAGCAGCCTCGCCCGCCGTCCTCTTGCAAGGCCGCAGGTACTGGCAGGTCTCGACTTTATCTAGGAAGCGCTCCTCGGAGTCGTAGGTGTAGTAGAGGACGCTCTGCTGGGAGGAGAGCTGCAGCTCGAGGCCGACAGGGAGTTCTATGTCCTCCATGTAGATGGTAAGGACGGGCTTGTTCTTGGAAAGGGCGAAGTTG
>Ga0326513_10002747_pt1 | contig 12906 bp, 9 predicted proteins | sample 2_2465_0518_D_FD_203654 | JGI IMG/M metagenome (GOLD analysis project Ga0326513, IMG submission 203654) | Bovine rumen microbial communities from UC Davis, California, United States - 2_2465_0518 | ecosystem: Host-associated > Mammals > Digestive system > Stomach > Rumen | place: USA: California...
ATCAAATGCCACAACGTTGACGGCGACGGATGGTTTACTGTGGGACAGGCTGTGGAGTGGTCCTGCAACGTATGTCTGATGCAGATGGCCGAGAAGATCGGCAAGGAATTCTTCACAAAGTTCCAGAATGTATATAATTTCGGGCTTAAGACGGGGATCGATCTCGCTGATGAAGCGAGAACAGACCAGTTTGTCTCTGATTCCACTATGACAGACTCAATGCTGGCTACGAACTCATTCGGACAGAACTTCGACTGCACGATGATCCAGCTGGCGTCCGGTTTCTGCTCCCTGATCAACGGCGGCAATTACTATGAACCGCATGTCGTAAAGAAGATCACAAGCCCGTCGGGCGTGACACTCAAGACGATCGAACCGAGGGTTTTAAAGAAGACTGTCTCGGAATCGACCAGTGAACTGATTCGGGAGTACACGATCCAGGTAGTTGAGGGCCATAACGGAACAGGATTTTCCGCAAGGCCTGCGGGATACAGGATCGGCGGAAAGACCGGTACAGCGGAGACTCTTCCCCGCGATAACGGAGAATACGTTGTTTCCTTCATCGGATACGCCCCGGCGGAGGATCCCCAGATCTGCTGCTATGTCGTTGTGGACAGACCTAACGTAGACGGACAGGACGACCCTACTTTCGCGACGGAGATCGTAAGAAATATTCTTACGGAAGTGCTCCCTTACATGGGAATCTACATGTCGGAACCTGTCACTGACGCAGAGAGGGAAGAACTCGAAGAGTGGGGCCTTGAAGTCACTTACACGGGAGACGAGCCCTCGGATAAGTGGGATCTGGGCGAACCTTACCAGTAAGTATGCAACGGACCTTTATAGAAAGAAGGAAAAGGATTTATGCAAAGCGGAATGGTTTTTATCGGTATTATTGCGCCTCTTCTTGCGGGATTTGCAGTGAGCGCGGTCTCGGGAAGATATCTGATCCCGTTTCTCCGCAGGGTCAAGGCGGGCCAGACGGAGAGAACCGACGGGCCGCAGAGCCATCTGAGCAAGACCGGCACGCCGAATATGGGAGGGATCATGATCCTTCTCGGACTTGCGGCAGCCTGCATAATCGCCTGTTTTCTTCCCGGAACAGGAAGCTCCGAAGTGATCCCGGTACTGATCCTCTCGATCGGTTTCGGACTGGTCGGATTTATTGACGACTACCTCAAGGTAGTTAAGAAAAAGTCGGATGGCCTGAGCGCCAAACAGAAAATGGCGCTTCAGATCGTGATCGCGCTGCTGTTTGCGCTCTATATCACGAAGATCAACGCGATTCCGCTGACAATGAAGGTGCCGTTTGCGCCCGGCGTCTATCTGGACCTCAAATTCCTCAATATCCCGGCTTTTCTGTTTATTTCAGTGGCCACTGTCAACGGGACGAACTTTACCGACGGCGTAGACGGACTTGCCAGCTGCGTTACGATCGCGACAGCTCTGTTCTTTACGATCGCCGCTGCCTTTTCCGGTTCCGGAGCCGCCGCGGCCGGCGGAGCGATGATCGGCGCGCTGCTCGGTTTTCTGATCTACAACGCGAATCCCGCGAAGGTCTTTATGGGAGATACGGGGTCGCTGGCCTTGGGCGGGTTTGTCACGGCGATGGCTTACCTGCTGCAGCTTCCGCTTTTCATTCCGATCGTCGGATTCATTTACTTTATTGAAGTGGTATCCGTGATCATTCAGGTGGCATATTTCAAGAAGACACACGGCAAGAGAATCTTCCGTATGGCGCCCATCCATCATCACTTTGAGCTCGGCGGATGGTCGGAAGTAAAGGTGGTCGCCGTCTTTACAATAGTGACGGTTATTCTGAGCTCAGTCGCACTTCTGGGGATCTGGGCCTGAAATTTGTGTGGTCAAAATAGAGAAAGCGCTGTATTATAATGGTTGGATTTTTTGGGCGTTTAAGTGACAGATTAAGAGAAAGATTTGGTAGGAGAAGAGGACTGCTTGATTACAGTCTTCTTTTCATTGTCCTTTTTCTTCTGGCTTTCGGACTGGTCATGCTCTACTCGGCGAGCTCTTATGAAGCGAGCGTCGATCACGGCGACTCTGCCTTTTACCTGAAGAGGCAGCTGGTATTTACGATCTTCGGACTGGTCCTTATGACCTGGGTCTCGTCGGTGCCCTACACGATGTGGAAAAAGCTTTCCGTGCTGGCCTATTTTGTCTCGATCGGCCTGATCCTTTTGGTCATCCCGTTCGGCATGGAGGTAAACGGAGCCAAGAGATGGATCCGAATACCGGGACTTCCCATGCAGCTGCAGCCGGCGGAGGTGGCGAAGATCGGCGTTATCATCTTCACCGCCATGCTGATCGAACGGCTGGGTAGAAAGAATCTGCGAACGCTGAGGGGATTCATCTTTACTATGATCCCGGGCACTGTGGTCGCGATCATGCTGTGGAGGATCACGGACAACCTGAGTTCCGCGATCATTGTTGTCGCGATTGTTTATGGAATGTGCTTTGTCGCTGCTCCGGACTACCTCAAATACTTTGTATTGGGAGCGCTGGTCATAGTGCTGGCGGGAGTACTGGTAGTAGTGATCGTTAATACTTCGGATACGAACTCCCTCGGATTCAGAGGAGAGAGAATCCTGGCATGGCTGGATCCGCAGGCATACGCCAGCGGAAAGGGATACCAGACGATACAGGCGCTGTATGCGATCGGCTCGGGAGGGATCTTCGGAAAAGGACTCGGTCAAAGTATGCAGAAATTGGGATTTATTCCCGAGGCGCAGAATGATATGATCTTTTCGATCATCTGTGAGGAACTGGGGCTCTTCGGCGCGATCAGCATCATGCTCATGTTCGTGCTGCTGCTCTGGAGGTTCATGGTGATCGCGAACAGCTCGGATGATTTCTATGGAGGCATGCTGGTCGTCGGCGTGATCACCCATATTTCCGTGCAGGTGATCCTCAATATCGCGGTTGTTACCAACTCGATCCCTAATACGGGCGTAACACTTCCCTTTATCAGTTACGGAGGATCGTCCGTCTTCTTTCTGCTCAGTGAGATCGGAATCGTCCTGAGCGTCGCGAGAGGGCTGCGGGACGAGGAACTGCGGCGGATGGAAAGCTGAAAAGAAATTAGATTATAATCTCGGAGGACTATGGGGCTGACTGCAGAACCTGAAGAAAAGAAAGAGAATATGGTAATGCCTGACAGCGCCTCAACCCAGACTCCGGATGATACGGCGCAGGCAGAGCCGGAGGAGACAAAGGCCGATGACTCTGAGGCCGGAGCAGGAGAGATCGGAACAGAAGAGGCTCCAGACGGAGAGGCTCTGGACGGAGAGGTCCCTGACGGAGAGAATCCTGATGAAGAGGATCCTGATGGAGAGACTCCTGCCGAAGAGGCTCCTGACGGAGAAAACCCTGACGGGGAGGCTCCTTTAGAAGAAGAATCCGGCGGAGAAGTCGAAGAGGAGAAATCCGCAGCTGCCGAAAAGGTGAAGCCCTTTATTCGCGAAAAGGCAGTTCCCCCGGCTCGCGAAGAGTATGAGTTCTACGTCGACGAAGATGAAGATCTTTCTGACGAGGAAGACGAAGAGGACGAAGAAGATGAGGAAGAAGCCGAGAGCCTCAGGGCGTGGCTTCTGTTTCTTCTTGTCAGCGCGGCTGTGGCGGCAGTGGTCTTCGGGCTGGTTTTTGGCTGTACTGTAAGAAAAGTGTATGTGAGAGGGAATTCTCTGTATACCAGCGAAGAGATCGCGGAGAAGGTGATCAGTGACGACTCTCTGCTCCGTCATAACACCGCCTTTCTGACAGTGCTGTATATGACGCCCTTCGCGCCTCAGATCCCTTTTGAGGAGAGCGTCAAAGTAACCCCGGTGTCCTATGATGAGATCCGCATCACTGTCAAGGACATGGAGGTAGGCGGGTTCATTCCCTACACGGGAAGAAATCTGTACTTCTCGTCGGACGGGGTCATTCAGGAAATCACTCCGCTCGTACTTAAAAACGCCACTTTCGTGACAGGGATCTCCGTCACCGAGGCGGAAAAAGGACAGAAAATGGCGGCGGACAACGAGACCGGCCTGGCTATGGTGCTGGAAGTCCTTCAGACGCTCAAAAAATACGATCTGAAAGCGGACTGTACAGCGCTGACAAAGGCAGGAAATATCGCCATCTATTTCGATGAGATCAAGGTACAGCTCGGAAAGACCGATTTCGAACTCAAAATATCGAAGATCTCCCAGATCTATCCGTACCTGGAAGGCCGAAGCGGGACGATCGACCTGACAAATTATACTTCGGCAGACGAAAACATTATCTTGAAATAATTTTGTAAAAAAAAATAAACATCCATTGATTATTTCAGGGTTCGATTGTATTATTATTTACGTGGTTATTATTTTTTAGAATAAGGAGGGGCCAACCGTGCTGGAAATCAAAACAAATGATACGGAACCGGCTTGCAAGATTATAGTCGTTGGCGTTGGCGGTGCAGGCAACAACGCTGTTAACCGAATGGTGGATGTAGATGTTATAGGTGTGGAATTCATCGGTGTCAACACTGATGTTCAGGCTCTGAACCTTTGCAGGGCTCCCAGACTGCTGCAGATCGGTGAGAAGCTGACGAAGGGCCTTGGCGCCGGTGCGAATCCGGAGGTTGGTCAGAAGGCAGCGGAAGAGAGTGCTGATGAGATCGCTCAGGCTTTCAAGGGTGCGGATATGGTATTCGTTACCTGCGGTATGGGCGGCGGCACAGGAACCGGAGCTGCTCCCGTCGTTGCAAGGATCGCGAAGGAAATGGGCATCCTCACTGTCGGCGTAGTGACAAAGCCTTTCAGCTTTGAGGCTAAGAGCCGCATGCAGAGAGCTCTCGTTGGTATCGAGAACATCAAGGAGAACGTCGATACTCTGATCGTAATCCCCAATGACAGGCTTCTTGAGATCATGGATCGCAGAACTACACTTCCCGAAGCTCTCAAGAAAGCGGACGAAGTGCTTCAGCAGTCCGTACAGGGTATCACAGACCTGATCAATGTTCCTTCCATCATCAATCTGGACTTCGCGGATGTACAGACTGTCATGAGAGACAAGGGCGTTGCGCATATCGGTATCGGATATGGCAAGGGCGAGACAAAGGCAACCGACGCTGTGAAGATGGCAGTCGAATCTCCTCTTCTGGAGACCACTGTAAGCGGCGCTACCGATGTCATCATCAACATCTCCGGCGATATCTCCCTGGCAGATGCTTCCGACGCGGCAAGCTATGTTCAGGATCAGGCCGGCGATGATGTCAATATTATCTTCGGCGCTATGTATGACGACAGCAACACGGATTCCTGTGACGTTACGGTCATCGCTACCGGCATCGGCAGCAAGGATACCGTTCCGATGAACAATTATCCGTTCGGTGCTCAGAACGTACGCAAGAGCAGCAGCCAGACATCTTCTTATAAGGGCTCCGCTCAGAGAAGCAGCTCACAGAGTTCCAGGAGCAATGCGGGCTCAAGACCTGTTTCCCAGCCTAGCGCTCCCAAGAGCAGACAGGATAACGTTGAGATCCCGTCCTTCCTCAGACAGCCCAGAAGATAACCCTGAGTGAAGTAAATACTTGACAATTAACGGCTGTCCGAATATAATAATCGGGCAGCCGCAAGTTTGGGGATATAGCTCAGCTGGGAGAGCGCTGCGTTCGCAACGCAGAGGTCACGGGTTCGAATCCCGCTATCTCCACGAAATAAACCGCAATGGCAACAGCCATTGCGGTTTATTTTTTTACTCAAGTTATGCATGTTATTTGCGACCAATATGGTCAATTGTTTGAAAATTCGGTGAATTTTGGTGCTTTATTAAAGGTTTTCCACAATTTAGTCCACAATATCCACTATTCTCGCGGTTGACCGAGAAAGTCAATCGTCTATTGAAATCTTCGGCCTCCTGGAAGACGGCTTTTTCTTCTCCTCCGTCTCCTCCTCGTCGATCTCATCAAAGATAGAACGTTTTCTGATATTGACATAGTTGCTTCTCAGAGCATTAATGACATCCCGGACTTCTCTGGGTGAGATCGTTCCGCACTGCAGGTACTGAGGATCCGGATCACTGCCGTCCAGGTAGTACAGGGAGCCCTTTCGGGGAAGGGATTCTGCGCACCGCTGATTGAGAAGCGATATGGAATCCTGGGGAGTTCTCACTTTGAGGCTGACTACCGCCGGAAAGCTTTCCCTGAGGCCGCGCAGGCAGGAGGGATTGGAGGAGGCCAGGATCAGGTGGATCCCGCAGGGACCGGCAAATTCGGTCATTCGCAGAATATAAGCCATGGCGGCCTGCTTGTTGGAGTTGAACAGGCGCTGATATTCCGTGATCAGGACGATCCTGTGGCGGAGATTTCCGCCCCGCTCGTTGTACTGGAATATGTTCCGGCAGCGGGCGTTTACAAGAAGATTCGTCCTGAGATCGATCTCCCTGCTCATCTCAGAGAGCATAGCCATAGTGTTTCGGACCGAACTCATCACATGGCAATAGGGGAGTTCCGCATAGTTGTCAAAACCCAGATTTCCGGACGAGCACAGAAAGAGCTCGATCTCATCGGGGGTGCGCTTGACGAGAAGGCTTAAGAGGACTCCCTCCAGAAATTCATCGAGACCGCTGCTCGGATTGCCTCCGATCAGAAGATGAGGGATCTCCGTCAGCTCATGGATCACACACTCACGGTAAATATTCATTCCGATCGCGACAGGAAGCCCCTGGGAGGACTGGAATTCTCTGCTGGTGAGAAGATCACCGAGCCAGACAGGGTCGCGCTGCCAGGGAACATCGATGTAGACGCGCCCTTCGCTGCGATAAACCTGTATATCCTTGCGCAGGAAGATGTACCTGTAAAGGGACTCCAGTTTCATGATCTTGCTGGCGCTCTTCATATCGTCGGGCCTGATCCCGAACCTGGTCATCATAGGCCCCTGCATGCAGACGTCCAGGACTCCGTGGACATCGTTCTCTGCCCACAGATCAAGCAGATCGTCGATGTAAGGAGTGAGGGCCTGATCATTCCATCTTGTATGATATTTAAGAATATCCCTTGTATCGGGAAGGATAAATACTGCCATTTATTTCACTCATTTCTAGCTGAAGTAAAGACGCCGCGCCCGGCGCGTAGCGATATTTGGATTATATCATGTTTGGATAGGGCATGGTATAATAATAAATACTGAGCAAAAGAGCAAAGGAGCCTGGAAACATGATCAGAATGATCGGACTGGATCTGGACGGCACATTGCTGACAGGAGACAAACGGCTTACGGAAGGAAACAGGGAGGCGCTGGAGGATGCCGCGAAGAGCGGCGTCTTTGTCGTACCTGTGACCGGCCGTCCGCTTGCGGGGATTCCCGAACAGATCCTGGAACTTCCCTTCATCAGGTATATTATCACATCCAACGGGGCAGTCACGACGGACCGCGGCGGCGGGCGTCCGATCAGAGAGCGCTGCATGGCGAGAGAAACTGCGGAAAAGACGCTCAGGGCTGCGGAAGGAAAAGGGATCATCAGGGAGTTTTTTACCGGAGGATACGGATATCATGACCGCAGCACCAGGAAACTTCTCTGGAAGCGATTTGAGCGGACGCCGGTACTGAGCTATCTGGAGAAGAGCCGCATCCCGGTGGAGGACCTGTATGATGAACTTGACAGGAACGATACGATTGAGAATCTTTCTATCATGTGTTCCACGCGGGAAGAGAAAGAAAGAGTCCTTGCACGTGTGAGAGAGATCAGCGGGATTAAGATCATCTATCCCTGGCCTACGGACCTGGAGATCACCTCGAGTGAGGCTGACAAGGGAGAGGCGCTTCTAAGTCTTGCGGAGCTGCTCGGCTGCCGCAGGGAAGAAGTGATGGCTATGGGAGACGGAAACAATGACCTGGGCCTGATGAGATCGGCAGGCCTGTCGGTGGCAATGGGAAATTCCGCCCCGGAGGTCATCGAAGCTGCAGACTATATGACAGCGGATAACGAACACGACGGAGTGGCACTGGCGGTGAGACGCTATATTCTTGGGAGAGGAGAATACTGATGTACGGCGCTATTTTGGGAGATATTATCGGAAGTCCCTATGAATTTGACCAGAATAATATAAAGACGACGGATTTCGAACTCTTTTCGGAGAGGTCGGAGTTCACGGACGACAGCATCATGACGCTTGCTGTGGCTGAAGGACTGATGAACTGCGGCATAGACGCAGATGAGACGGTGATGAAGAAGTCCCTGGTTGAGGCCATGAAGAAATACGGGAAGAGATATCCCTTCGCGGGCTACGGGGCCAATTTCAGCATGTGGCTGGACGAGGAGGACCCCCAGCCCTACAGGAGCTTTGGAAACGGCAGCGCGATGCGGGTGTCCGCGGCTGCATGGCTGTGCCAGGAGAGCCTGCAGAAAATGCTTCAGATCGCAGCAGTGACGGCGGAAGTGTCCCACAACCATCCCGAGGGAATAAAGGGAGCCCAGGCGACAGCCGCAGTGATCTTTATGGCACTTCACGGCGCTTCCAAGGAGGACATTAAGAATACAGTCTCGAAGGTTTTCGGCTATGATCTGACAAGGACCTGCGACATGATAAGGCCCTCCTATCATCATGTGGAATCCTGTCAGGAAACAGTACCGGAGGCAATCACTGCTTTTCTCGAGGGCGACAGCTTTGAGAGCGTGATCCGTCTTGCGGTGTCCCTGGGCGGCGATTCTGACACGCTGGCCTGTATCGCGGGCAGCATGGCTGAGGCTTTCTATGGAGTGCCCGAGGAGCTGAAGAGGGAAGCGAGAGAGCGCCTTTCCGATGATCTGAGGGGAGTTCTGGACAGATTCGACAGGAAACTTGAGGAAGATCGGGAAGCGAGGGAGAAAGACCCCGCCAGGATGAAGGCGTGGAAGGAAGCGCTCAGACCGGCGCCTCCCGCGCAGGGGAATGCGCCCAAATTCCCGGGAAGCGAGGAACTGGAGAAATCTCTTGAAGAGTTTTCGGCAGATCGGAGCAAAGAGAACCTTGTCCGATGCCTGGAGGCACTTAGAAAGGCAATGCACGCCGGAGGAAATGTCCTGTTTCCGGTGCAGCCTGTCAGACTCAACGCGACCGGCGGGAAGGCTGCGGGAAGGGCGATCAGGATGAGATTGATCGCAACGAAGGACGGCAAGAACTGGCAGGTCGCCTACACGAGCGAGAACAGGTATAAGAGCGGCTCGTCCGCCAAGGATCCGGCTCTTGCGGCTACGATCCGGCAGGCCCTGGAACAGTATGTGCCCGACGCGCCGGGAACCAACAAAGCTCCCGGCAACATCGCGGGTATTGTGCTCAATCCGGAGAAAAATCCGATCTTTCTCACAAGGGAGATGATCGCGAGCGTACTGAAAGCGGAGGCCCGGGCAGTGAGAGCTTCCCGCAGCGGGATCCTGGTGACAAAGGGAGATATCACCAAGATGAAGGCGGACTGTATTGTCAACGCGGCAAACTGCTCGCTTCTGGGAGGAGGCGGAGTGGACGGCGCGATCCACAGGGCAGCAGGCCCCGGCCTTTTAGAGGAGTGCAGGAAACTGGACGGATGCCACACCGGAGAGGCCAAGATCACCGGCGGCTACAACCTTCCGGCAAAATATGTGATCCATACGGTGGGACCCATTTACGACGGAGACGAGGACGATCCGAAGCTCCTCGCCTCCTGCTATAGAAATTCCCTGGACATCGCTATGAAGAACAACATCCACAGCATTGTCTTCCCGAACATTTCCACCGGGGTCTACGGATATCCCAAGGAGGAAGCTGCGAGGATCGCCATGGGCACGGTAGGGCGCTGGCTCTCCGACCACAAAGGCTATGTCATGCATGTGGCGATGTGCTGTTTTGACCGGGAGAACTATGAGATCTATGAAAAACTGGTAAAGAGCAGCCAGAATAAAGATCAGAATGTCTGAAGCAAAGCTTCCACTTCGGACCGCATGGCGAGATCGGGAGAGAAAGCGCTGGCACTGCCTGCGGCGATGCCCATGCGGAAAGCCTCCCGGAAATCACCGGTCTCGAGATAGCCGCTTATAAACCCGGCTACCATAGAGTCGCCGGCGCCGACGGAATTCACAAGGGTCCCCTTCGGGGCGGGACTTCTGAATACCTCTCCGTTTTCGGAGATAAAGACCGCGCCTTCTCCGGCCATGGAGATCAGGACGTTCTCCGCTCCTTCTTCCTGCAGCTTCTTCGCATAGGGGATCACTTCCTCCTGCGTGCGGAGCGTGACGCCGTAGATCTCACCCAGTTCATGCTCATTGGGCTTGACCAGCCAGGGACGGCTGTGGAGCGTTCCGACGAGAAGGTCCTTCTCAGCGTCGACGACGATGCGGATTCCCTTTCCCGCGAGCCGCTTCATGATCCTCTCGTAGACGTCGCGGGGGAGGGATCCGGGAACACTCCCGGAGATCACCAGGATATCGCCGGAGGAGAGCAGGTCAAGCTTTTCGTATAGCTTTTCAATGTCCCCGGCGGTGATGAGAGGCCCCTGTCCGTTGATCTCAGTCTCCTCGCCGGACTTAAGTTTGACGTTGATGCGGGAGAAGCCGTTCCGGACCCGGATCAGATCGACGCCGCAGCCGAAGTTCTTCATCAGCTCCGCGATATCGTCGCCGGTGAAGCCTGCCATGAAACCGAGAGCAACGCTTTTGTGCCCCATATTGCTGAGGACGATGGAAACGTTGATCCCCTTGCCGCCGGGAAGAATGTTCTCGTAAGTGGTCCGGTTAATGACGCCGGGTTTAAAATCATCGACCCTGACAATGTAGTCAAGGGAAGGATTGAATGTGACTGTGTAGATCATCTTTGCCAAAAGCCTCCTTATCAGAGATTCTCCCGGTGACTGTCTTTAATGAGAATCGGTTTACTGAGGGCAGGAACCGCCCTGGCGCCGGTCCGCCGCGCAGCCATCAGGTCGTATAGGAACTCAGCCTGAAGCTCCTCCCGGAGCACCTCGTACAGCTGATCGGGCATGACGTCTCTCGCCCTGGAGAGTTTATCCAGGAAAGGAACATCGCAGGAAGCGGTTATGCTCCGGATGAGCGGAGCGGCTTCCCGCCGGAATCCGATGGGTCGGATCCACCCGCAGAGATTATGTTCTGTGTCAAAATACTGCATGGTCTCCGAGGTGATCCCCAGAAGGATGTGTAGAAGTGCCCTGGAGATCCTGGTATATGTATAATTGCGTGTCTTCACCGCTTTGCAGAAATCGGAATAGGTGGTAAAGCCGGGAAGCTCTTTCAGGATCCTTGCGGCAAGATCCGGTGACACGTCCAGATAGCCGGTGAGGGTCTCGGGAGATCCCGCGCTGTACAGAGCATGCAGAAGAAGATCCGAAAAGTCGTCTCTGCAGAGGAAAGGGTCGCTCTTTTGACGGGAAGTGATTATTTCCGAGCGGATCTGCGTCGCGCCGGCGCACTTGGTGCGCCTTATCGCCAGCGGACGTATTGTGCTGCCGCTTCTTAAAAGAGCCCTGAGATATTCTGTCCCGAGAAGGTCATTAGGCGTTGCGGGCAGATCAGCGTCCTCCATAGCGGCAGCTCTCGCCGAAGGGTAGGAGAGTCCCTCCCTGAGTCCGTCCCGGAGCGCGGCTCGAAACTGATCGGATTCATCATTGAGCCTGCGGGAGGCCTCCATGAGGGAATCGGTATCACCGGTCTCCGAGCCGAATGCCAGGTCCGTGACAACTCCGAGGTTCTCCATCAGAGCCACTGCTCCCCGGGCAAAATAGTCCGCGCCGGAGCATGCCGCGTACAGGGGAAGCTCCACCACAAGATCCGCGCCGGCGGACAAAAGCGCCTCCGTCCTCGCCTCCCGGGAGAGGATCGAAGGGGCTCCGCGCTGTACGTAGTCCCCGCTGAGAGCGATCACGATATAGTCCGCGCAGGTCTGTTCCCGCGCCTCTTTGATCAGATAGCGGTGTCCCTCATGAAGGGGATTGCACTCCGCGATGATTCCTGTGACTCTCATGTCTGTAATGATCCTTTCCGCCGCGTGATGAGAAGGGAAACGAAGATCCGTCCCCGTCTCCAATTATTTCATATAAGAAATAAAAGTTCCATTATCAGGGGGAAGTTTTGTTCAAAAAAAGGGGCAGTTCTTGTCCCTCTTCAAATTAAGTGTATAATAGATAATAGAGCAGCATGCGGCAGCAGCCGGGTTATAGTTTTATAGGAAACGGAGAGAAAAAAATGAATATTTTGGTAATCAACTGCGGCAGTTCATCACTGAAGTTCCAGGTCATCAATGCAGAGTCCGAGAAGCTCCTGGCTAAGGGCCTTTGCGAGAGAATCGGCATGGACGGTTCCTGCATCACTTATGAGAACAAGGCAGACAATACCGGCAAGGAATTCAATGAGATCCCTATGCCTGATCACAATAAGGCAGTAAGCCTTGTACTGAGCGCCCTGACCAACGAGAAGACAGGCGTTCTGAAATCTCTTAGCGAGATCGGAGCAGTGGGACACAGAATCGTCCATGGCGGCGAGAAGTTCACATCCTCTGTAGTCATCACAGACGAGGTTATCGAGGCGATCAAGGAAGTGTCCGATCTGGCTCCTCTTCACAACCCCGCAAACCTGATCGGCGTAGATGCCTGCAAGAGCCTTATGCCCGGCACACCTATGGTAGCTGTTTTCGATACAGCTTTCCATCAGACAATGCCCGAGAAGGCCTATATGTATGCACTGCCTCTTAAGTACTACAAAGAATACAAGGTAAGAAGATACGGCTTCCACGGCACCAGCCACTCCTTCGTTTCCAAGGAAGCAGCCAAGGCCGCCGGCAAGGCATATGACGACTGCAAGACCATCGTCTGCCACCTGGGCAACGGCGCCAGCATCTCTGCTGTCATGAACGGCAAGTGCGTAGATACTTCCATGGGTCTTACCCCCCTTGAGGGCCTG
>Ga0326513_10002748_pt1 | contig 12903 bp, 14 predicted proteins | sample 2_2465_0518_D_FD_203654 | JGI IMG/M metagenome (GOLD analysis project Ga0326513, IMG submission 203654) | Bovine rumen microbial communities from UC Davis, California, United States - 2_2465_0518 | ecosystem: Host-associated > Mammals > Digestive system > Stomach > Rumen | place: USA...
TGTTACCCAAATCTTTTATTTTCTGAATGAAAGCTAATTTAGCGGCTTCTGCGGAATTTTGGGATTTCTCTTTTTCAAACAAGAGATTTAGTTTCTGTTTGAGGTCAGATAACTTTTCTTCGTCACCTTTTACCATTTGCTTAAATCTTTCAATGGATATAACACCATCGAGCCGGTCTTGATACATTTGTTCATACCTACTGTTGATTTTAGCCATTTGGTTTTGAATTTGTTTTATCTGTTCTCCTATATTATTCTCTTGCCCAAATTCAGAATAAACTTCTTCCATAATCTGAGATTCAAATTCATCAGATTTGACGGCATTAACAACTTCTTGAATTTTCAATAAGACTGTTTCATATATATCATTATACAATGTGTAATGCGGAGTACATATATGCTTTCCTTTCTTTTTGTAGGTTTCGCATATATAATATGGTTTCTCTTTTTTATTTGACGATAAACCTAAAACCTTCCCACATTTGTCACATCGAATCAGTCCGGCAAAAATATTATCAAAAGTTGAAACTCCTTCTCTTTTTCTTTCTTTTATTCTTGCATGAGCGTCGTCCCATAATTCTTGTGTTATTATCGGAGGAAACATATCTTCAACTACTATCCAATCTTCCCTGTCCTTTTTTATAACTCTCTTGTTTTTGAAGGACATAACGGAACGTTTACCGCTTACTAATTTCCCAAGATAGGTTTCATTATTTATGATTGCTCTTACAGACCCCAAATTCCAATCGTATGGATTTTTATTGCATTTCCTATTTGAATATTGTGCCTGATATGCAGAAGGTGTCATGATTTTTTCTGAACTAAACTGCTTTGCGACCTTTGTAAAACCATATCCGTGATAGGCAATCAAGTTAAATATTCTTTGAACAATCGGAGCTGCTTCTTCATCAATTCTTAGAACGTGTTTGTCTTTTTCACTCTTTCTATAACCAAATGGCGCTTGCGCTCCGATAAATTCACCTCTTGAAGCTTTTGCCTTGAATGCTTGTCTAACCTTTTTTGATGTGTCTGCCGGATAAAATTGGTTGAATAAGTTACGCATTGGAACAACAAAATCTAAATCTTGCATTTTGTATTCACTATCATAATCATCACCGATAGCAACAAAACGAATATTTCTGTCTGGGAAATACTTTTCGATATAATTATCTGTTTCAATGTGTTCCCTGCCGAGCCTTGATAAATCCTTGACAATAATCATATTAAATTGTTTATTTTCGCAATCTCTTAACAACTGTTGAAATGCTGGGCGTTTGAAGTTAGTCCCTGTATATCCATCATCAGTATATATCTTATAGATAGCAATACCATTATTTTTGCAATAATCTTCAAGTATTTTCTTTTGCGTTTCGATGGAAACACTTGTTCCTTCCTGCAAATCCTCGGAACTCAACCGCGCGTAGAGAGCAGCTATATATGTCTTTTGCCCTAAATAATTCATAAAGTTCCTTTCCGAGCAAAATGGTTGACACTACCTTTATTATATTATATAAATCCGGCAGAGTCAACCATTAGTTATATTATTTATCTTGTTCTTGTAATTTTGTTTTAATATATTTTACATACAAATCTTTGATGTTCTTGTCGCCAAAAGCAACCGTACATTTGATTTTAACTTTTTTCTCCATAGTATTTCCTCTATCGGTCAAATGGATTTCTTAATTCACTCCGCCATATCATTATATCTTTGTTCTTTTCTGCTTCTTCCTCTGTATCAAATACTCTTAATTTTAGGCTTTTAGCACTTGAAAGTGTTAAGTCATTTTGTGGGTAATTTGATTTGATGTTTGTAAAGCTATAATAGAATTTACGTTTTTGAGTTATTTTATATAACCTCATTTTTATGATTTGATTCGTAGCAGAATCCAGCGGCATAATTACATAATATGTATTTCCAACAGTCAATTCATCTTTCATATGGTTTTTGATGATACCAAGAGCGTCAGAGAGTCCGGCAACATAATGCTCTTGGCAGTCATCTTTAATTCCAGCCATTTCAAGTTGAATTTTTTCTTGCAATTCGTTTATGGCAGAGTTAATACAATTAGTTTGCACCAGTGCTTCCGAAACCGCCACGGTCTACAGCGTCAAGAGTGTCCATTTCTTCAAACTCAACGGTCGGTTGTCTTTTCACGATTCTAAATTGACAAATTCTGTCGTTCTTATTGATAACAGTATCACGTACAGCAAGCGCAGGAAAACGCCAAATATCATTCGTGCCGCTATATGAATTATCAATAATACCCATTGAGTTGGTTTGTAAAACTCCCCATTTCTTAAATGTTGAACTGCGTGGTACAACGTGCGCTTCGTAGCCGTCAGGAAGTTTCATAGATACTCCAAGACTGATAAGTGCAAAATCTCCTTTATGTAATAAGACTGTTTCTGCCGCGCGGAGGTCAATCCAATCTCCAACGGCAATTTCTTTAATTTTGTCAATTTCGTTTGTATGATATTTAATTTTAATTGTTTCCATCATTTATACCATTTTTAACCTTTCTAATTCATATCTGATGTTTTTGATTTTGTTTGCTATAAAATTACACGTTTCGGAAAGCTTGCCAATTTCACAATCCGGCAATTCTTGAACCATTTCTTGCACACCTATTAAGTTATCCTTAATATCGTTTATTGGTTTATCTATGCTTTCATTTGGAGCAGTTAAAGTTAATGCTTTTACTTCTGTAGTAGAGTTTGTTTGTTCTTTAATGAAGCTTAACAATACGTTAATTGCTTCATCAACGATAAGACCATTTGGAAATGTATTTCCTTCTAACTCTGAAATTAAAACAGGGTCGGGAATTGTTGCTTTCAATTCTGTTCTTGCTTTATTTTGGATAATAGCCTTTGTGATACGATTTGTAACCAAAATCGGCGCTTTCGTAATTTCACTTAAATAAATTGCTCTTGATGTTTTACCATAACCTCTCGGCAAATTAATAATCAACATATCTTATCTCCTTATGATTTTAATAACGATTCTAAAGAATCAATTTGCAATTCTGTTTGTTTATCATCAGAAAGTAAACTATTGAGTTGCTTTTCAATGTTTGTTAATTCGCGCTTTTTATCTCTGTATTTAATAGATTCTATCTTTTCTGAAATATCACAAGCCCAATCAACAAGACTAAAACCAGAAATCTTAATTTCCTCTGCCGGAATTTTAAGTGAGTCTGCGGATAGAATGAGTGAATGAACCTTAACAAGCAAATAATTTAAGTTTTCTGTTGAAACATTGAGGTTATATGTTTCTCCATCCAACTGCAAAATACAAGTTGTTCTCGGAACAAATCGGTGGTGCATATTATTTAATTCTTCGCGTTTCTTTTCGATAACTTTCTTTAATTCAATAATTCTTTCATCATTCTTCGTAGCCATAATTATACCCCTTTATTTTTATTTCTCCATTCTGTAAATAGTGTTTTACAAAGCAAGGTTTAAGATTATCATAAGCCTCTTTTATAGTGTTAAAGTTTATACCATTGTGATAAAATATAGATTTTTCTTTATTATATCGTAAATATACATATTCTTCTATTCCAAACCTATCATTATAAGTAGATACGTTCAAACCATTGTTTGTTGCGTTATTCTGTAATTTATTACATTGCTGTTCAAATATATCAAATGGAATATAAATCAATTTACTTTCGGAATACTTTATCGGAGAAAATGTTTCCAGTTTAATCATTTTCTCATACAATTCAGAATATTTATCTTGATGATTAGATTCTGCTCTAAAAAAGCGTTTGCTGACGCTTTTAGTTGAGAATATATCATAATATTGTTCACCATATGATGTATATATTTCCGCGAACCAATAATATCTACCCATATTCTTATATCTAAAACGATATGTTTTAGGAAAATATGATATATCAGTTTGCCAACTATCATCTAATGGATATTCCCAACCGACATCTTCATATCTTAGATTATAAAATGAACCAACACGCTTTTGTATAAGATGATTTTCTTCCTTTTTATAGTAATCATATCTACCTAAATAAATATATTCTATATCATTGCGACTTTTGTAAGTTGCGCCAACAACCAATTCGCTACCTTTTACAAATAAATTGTCTTGTATAGCTTTGCTTTTGGCGATAAATTTTTGATAATCAGGTGAATCAACAGGAACGAGAATTAAATCTTTTCCAGAAAATCCATAAACAAATTCGCCCTCTAATCCTTTTCCTTTAATGCTGCTACAACATTCCAAAATCCAAAGAAGATTCTCTATTGTTATTTCAAATTCAAATCCTCGTGGGTCATATATTCTTGAATAAGTTTGACGGAAATTCCAATCACTTTTATAACCGCCAACTTTTTTGTTTAGAACAAATCCCTCTGTTGGAACATTTTCATATTCATTATTTGGAATGTTCTTATCTCGCCAATTCTGCCAAGATGTTTCTTTTCTCAGTTTACCGCGTTCATCATAATAAATTACGTAAGCTAATTTGCCGGTGTATGTTCCTTCGCGGTTTTGATAACCTACATTTATTTTGTTTGGTATGAAAATTGACATATTTACCTCGTATATAAAACAATGCTTTTATTTTTAATGGTTTTCTTTACATCAATCAATCTTTGATTACTACTGCCGCGAAATGCTAAAGTTGTATCTCTCAATTCCTCTCTAAATTCGCCATCAACAACAACATCACAGTATGTTAATACATTATATTTGAACATATCATAACGATTTTTGGGATTAGAAAATACAAAATCATTATATTCAAGATTTAATCCAGTATATAGCCAAATGTCTTTTGTTGGTTCAAATGCTTTAACATTAGAAATTATAGAAAATACAGTAGATAAATTGTTATTCTCTAATGGGTGTCCTCCGGAAATTGTTAAGCCATTGATGTATGGTTTGGATAAACAATTCATTAATTCTTTCATTGCATTTTCGTCAAATGGTTTTCCAGCATTAAAATTCCACGATTCAGGGTTGTGGCAGCCCTTACAATGTAAAGAGCAACCACTAACCCATAATACAGTTCTTATACCGACACCATTAGCGACAGAAGTTTTTTCTATGCTTAAATAATTCATATCAACCGTTAAAATGCTTTACACGCATTTCCACTTCTTCTTGCTTTCCCTCATTAAATGCGGTTTTATAATCTCCTGTGAGATAACCTGTAACTCTGCGTAATCTACGAATTTCATCACAACCGCACATAGGACATACTTCTTTGATTTCATCTGTATATCCGCAATCAACACACATATCGTTTGGGACATTTACAGCGAAATAAGGGACATCCTTATCCATTGCATAATTAACAATCTGTTCCAAAGCCTCAAGGTTGTTCTTAATACCAGCATTGATTTCAACATATGTAATGCAACCGGCACTTGAATAACCCGTAAGCTGAGATTCAATGTCAATCTTCTCAAATGGGTCAATTTCTTTCCATACTGGAACGTGAATTGAATTTGTGAAGAATTTTTTATCGGAAACGTTCGGGATTTCACCATATTTTTCCTTGAAACGTGTCATGGCGGTAAAACAAAGATTTTCTGCGGGAGTGTAATAAACACCGAAATTTAATTTATATTCTTTCTTAAATTCCGCACATCTGTCTTTGAACAACTGCTCAATTCTCTTTGCAACCTTCATTCCTCTTTTCTCTGTTTGGTCGCAACCAACGAGAATTTGCAAAGTTTCTGCTAATCCAAGCTGACCGATTGCAAGCGTTCCATGTTTTAATGCCGAAACAATATCTTTTCCATCGTAGCCCTTCATTACGTTGTTTTCATACATGAATTTAGCAGATTCGGCGGGTTGAGAGGAAATATATTTGAATCGTTCAATTAACATATCTTTTGCTTCGTGGATTTTATCATCAAGATAATCAATAAAAGCGTCGATTAAAACTTCTTCTCCATTGTCGCCTGAAATATAACCGTATTTTTCCCCCGTTTCTTTTACCATCATTGCAATGGTAGGAAGAATGATTGTTACCGGACAGATGTTACCGCGACCATCTTTCAGTTGCCCAAAACCATTGATGTCAAAACCATTAGCCGTACGGCAACCCATTGTGCTAAAATATGTTTGTGGGTCATTGCGGTCATATCCATTGTTGCCGCTCCAATCAACATTGGCATAGTTCGGATATAGTCTTAAAGATGTTGATTTTAACGCCAATTTGAATAAATCATAATTGGGGTCGCCCGGTTTACGGTTCACACCCTTCATACATTGGAAAATGCCGCAAGGAAAGATTGATGTTTTATGTAACTTGCCGATTCCTTTAATTGACGTTTCGATTAGACATCTTGTTACTAATCTACCCTCTGTTACTGTAGAAGTACCATAGTTTATTGAAGTGAACGGCAACTGATTTCCAGAGCGAGATTGCAATGTATTTAGATTGTGATACATTCCCTCTACTGCCTGTTTGGTTTCAATAATGGTATCGTAAAGAGCACTCTGATAATACTTTCTATTTAATGATTTGTTATCAAGAGTATAATCTTCCTCAGTTGTGTTTGTAATTTCAAAAAATTCTGATTTATGAGAATCTACCCAATCTTCAAATTTATTGCGGGTTATAGTATGACCTTCGATTTCTTCTGAATAATCTTCAAAAATCATATTTAGCAAATCCAACTTAGTGAAATCTTCATTATCTTTCAGCCAAGCAGTAATATAATGTTTCAAAAAGCTTTTTCTAATATACGGAATCATTGTCCAATCAAGGTGCGTAGCGGAAACTCCGCCAAATTGTTGCAAACTTTGTAGTTGGAAAATAACAGCGACAAGTTGGAAAGCAGTTCCGACAGATTGTGCTGGTCTTACGTCGGTTTGTCTTGTGTTGAAACCGCCGGCAAGTAATTCATCAAATGGAATTGATAAACAGTTATGGTCGCCTACCGCATAATGGTCTAAGTCGTGTATGTAAATAATGTTATCTAAGTGGTTATTTTTCGCCATTTCAGACATACAATTATTTAAGGCATAATTCTTGGTAACTACGCTTGTTACCGCGCCCATACGACCACCAAATGAGTTTTCGTCAACATTTGCATTTTGGTTCTCTACATTTCTTGCGAAAAGTTTATCTGAAATCGCTTTTGAAAGTGCGCTATTCTTTTCGCGGATTCTTGTGCGGTCATTCCGATAAATGATATAGACTTTAGCTACATCTTTGCGCGAGCTTTTCATCAATTTGCGTTCGACCATATCTTGGATTTCTTCAACTGATAAAATATCCTGTTTGCTTTTTGATATTTCATCAGCCATCAATTCAATATCAATTTTTGCGTGGTCGCTTACTTCTCCATCGACTTCTTTATAAGCTCTTGAAACTGCTGAAATAATTTTATCTTTATTAAATTCAACAATTCGCCCATCTCTTTTTTGTACTTTCATTCAATTCCTCCCACTATATCAATAAATATTTACATATAAATTTAGCTGCTTCTTCAACATTGTCTACTCTATAGAAAACACCAGATTTAATCCACGGATGATTTGTATTTGGTTTTCCAATACCTATTGTTGTGATATGCTTACCGCTCATTCTGTTGACTGCATGAATAACGCCCAATTCTATATGTGTTCCTATGCTGTCTTTAATTGTGCTCAAATCTATAACAACAATATCACTGTCAATAATCTGGTTAATTTCCCATTCTTTTGCCGTTTTTGGGTCTGGAAAATCATAATCAAAAAATTCTGGCGGGTGAATAAACTTCACTTTTTTCTCAGTTAGTCCAAATACTAAATTTTCTAAATTAAGTCGCCATTCCATTTGTTCATTGTAAGTTAATCCGCCCATTTTGCCGGAAGTAAAAACTTTGTATTCTTTCATGCTTAATTTTCCTCAAAACACGAAATAGTGAATTTTTCTGCTTGTTTAGCCAAATCATTCAAATCACCATCATTATTGATTTCAATATCGTATTGATAATCAAAAACTCCATTATCAGCCATATTTGATGTGATATGCGGAATACTATCCCGTCTTACCAAAATTGTTTTGGCATTAAATGCTTGTTTTGCTCTTTCTATTTCTTTAGGCTCTCTGATATGCAGGAATAAAATTTTTATATCCCCTGATTGATTGAAAAGATTCGCCATATATTGCATACTGCTGAATGGCGCGTCATTATATTCTGTCATCAATACTTTCAAGTCCGATAGAAACTTTCTATCTTTTTCTGTTTTGCCGCCATTCCAACCAATAGATTTTGCAATGTTTTTCACACAGTCTATTGATGAATAGTTTAGTAATGTGTAACCATATAATCTGTATAATGATTTGGCGACAAGTTCAACAAATGTATCTTTCCCGACACCACCAGAGCCGTTAATAATAAATATTTGCTTTTCCATTCTTAATCCTCTATATCATAATCAATATCTGATATGCCAATATCCAAATACTCTGCTTTTTGCTCTAAATCCAAATCTTCAAAAAATGAATCTAAACATTCATTCATGTCATCGTCTAATGCCATAATTTTTTCAGCTTGTGATTTTTCTTCCCATTCTTCGTTAATCATCTGTTCAAGGCATTCTTCGCAATAATCCGTTCCGTCAACGTTATATTTAGCGTCGTCGTTGCCGCAGACATCACAACTATCTACGGCAACACGATAATAGCGGCAAGAAAGACCAATACATGGCAAATCACAGCCTACGCAATCACTTTCATATCTTCTGCTCATTTCTTTTCCTTCTCCCACAACTGCGCTTCTCAGGGCAATATCCTAAAACATCACATTTTGGCTTCATAATCATTGGAATCAACGTATTCCATTCAGGGGAATATTTAGAGAGAGCACCAATATAATCATTGAACATCTGTCTATATTCCCAATAAGCACGCGAACACATTCTCTGCCGCGACATATCCATAATATTGCGCACATTACGCTTGTCTACGATTTTAGTTGTCATTCCGAGAGGAAGTAATAACGCAATGTCCTCTCTTGGTACATTTAATTTTTCGAGTTTCTTTGCTGCGTTCTGAATATCGACCATAGCCTTTTCATAAACTTCCTCTGCCGGAATCTCATTTTGTATTGTTTTTGGTATTATGTAATCGAAATCGTTATAATCAATATATCTCGTGCTTGCCTGTAATCTCGTTGGTGCTCCGCCAAGATGTGTGTACCACTCCCTAATTACTCTTGCTGAATAACCATCAATTACCGTTTCTACGTTTACGTATTCCATTACTCTGCCGTGATTGCTTTTGATACAATCAAGTCCGCGCTCAAAATTCTTTTTTTCGTCTGAAACATCAGCACCCCAACAAATTCCGGCTCTACGTCCCATTAAAGATATTGGGTCTTTTGTTGTTTCAGGTAAAATAGTTATTTTTCCCATAATTTACGCCTTTCTTTGCATTTTTTAGTATTATATTGCTGTTATTTGCTTATTATTTGTACTATATTGCTCATATTGTGTCTATAAAACCACAGTTTGATTGACACTCAATTTTTTAGTTCAACAAGGTATTTAATTGTGCATTGTTCTTCTTTATAAACGATAATTTCATCATTTCGCAGCATACTGCCAGCGTGAGCGTGCAAACAATTAGCTCCTGGGCAATTCTTTTGAAGCTTATCATAATCAAAACTATGATATTTAGAATCGAAAGAATAAACATCATAGGGCTTACCATAGGCAACATTCATTAATGCCATAAATCCAGAATTTGAATTTCCATTTGCCCAATAACTTCCGGATAGACTTGTGTAACCAAGTGATTTACGTGCTTTGGGCGCATAATAAATTCCAAAGCCAAACATTTTTCCTGTAATTACTGCATTTGTAGGTCTTAACAATAAGCCGCTCTGAATGATTGACCACCAATTTTCGTTGCGGCTGCCGTGGAATAACAAGCGTACATCTTGAATGTTATTGTCTTTGACGAAACTATCAAACCTTGCTTGAGTCTTAATATTTTTAACTTTCCAAGCCTTATTGAACTTGTCAGCGCAGCTTCCGAGTGCTACTTTGATTGTTGCAATATCATCTTTTGAACATTCTTCAAATTCAAGTCCAAGGGTTTCAAGAATAGTCTTATCAATAGTTTCTGTGTTATTTTCTTCTGCATTATCAATAACTTGTTTTTGCACGATTTGACCTTTCATTACATCAAGAAGGTCTTGCTCACGATGAATAATCTTATTGAAATCGTCTGTCTTATTTGCTATGTAACTGCTAACAGAACCCATTTTTCGCGGGATTGTCGTGAACAGTTTTACAAGTTCATCATTAAATTGTTTCAAATCGGTGATGGCAAGCAACCCATTGATTATGCTTTGCGCTTCATCTACCATTGCTTGTGTTACTTTATTTGAAGATACTGTATAATTCTCGCTAATAGCTTTACGAGCCATGTTTTGAAGGCGCTCAACAATATCAGCAATTACTAAATTATCAATCGCTTTATATGGCGATTTTACTTTTGGTTTTTCTATAGAAATTAAATCTTGCACAAGGTCAGTTTGGTTAACATATCCCTTTTTGATTTTCTCATTGTATTTCTTTTCCCATAAGTATTTACTATATGTGCGGGACTGAGTACCGCCACCAATACGACCATACTCAGCCAACCACATATCGCCCTGCGGTGTCATTCGATAATATTTATTATTGTTTGCGCCGGCAGTAACCATCACCAGATATTTCGGTGCATAGTCAATCATAGATAGCAAATTAAAATTTCAACATCTGTATCATCAAAAACATCTTCAATGACATCTTTAACACGATTCCATTCAAGCTTATCTAATCCGCAACCAATGAGCGGCATGGCGAGTTTTGTAATTCCAAAGTCCTCCATTTGTTCTTTCATATTGATTAGAGTGTCATACAAATCGTCATATGTTGGCTTATGGAAACAACGCGCCTTAGTAACGAGATTGAAAACATTATCTACAAGCAATGCCCTACCTACATTTGCGTATTTTTCACCATCTGGGATTGCATAGTCCCTATGCAGTTTGAATCTCATGTTATAAACTTTATCGAATTTCTTCGCAATTCCCGCGCCCAGTGCATAGTCACCACTAATGCAATGTGCGAGGTAATATCCTTGTGGGACTGAAAATAAATCTTGCTGTATTTCGTTATATGTCATTTCTTATCCTCCATTTTTTTAATTAATTCAATTATTTCTTGTGCAATTTCAGTATAACTTTTTGCACATCCATCTTTACGTTTATATTCGATTCCGTAATCATCGAGCAATTTTTTGATTTCATTACTAATTTCGTTAGATTCTTCTTCTGTTTGAAATCTACCATTCTGATTGTATTCTTTAACTCTCGTCAAGTAATAATTCAGATTGTTATAAGAATTAAAAACATCTAATACGTAATTATTGAAATTAGTTCTTGAAATTGCGGATTGGTTATATTGAATGGATAGCAATAATGGTGAATCGGTAACAATTACATTTACTTTGCTTACACATCTCGACAATCTAAATGATTGTTTTCCGAAAATATATGCTTGATTTTCAAATACAGCCGTATTGCCTTCCCATAACTTATCTTTAGCAAATTCTGTTACAAGTTCAGCATCAATACCGTGCATTTTTAGTATTGCGAAAATATATGCCGCGCCTGTACTCTTTCCTGCTCCTGGTGCTCCAAATAAATTAACAACCATCGTATTCATTTTTATAAATTCTCAACTTTCTGATATTTCATTATCCACAACTCTTTTGTTCCGGGAATATCCTCCCATTTACCATCGGCATTTTTTCTCACTTTTGGTTTTTTCTTTGTAGAAATAACCTTCGCAATATCACCCTTGTCTAATGGGTTTGAATTGAATGTTCTTTTATCTATTTTGCAATCAAGTGTTGTTCCGTTTTTTAATGAATATAGTTTGAGCTTTGGAGAAAACTTTTTATCAACGGAAAGTACCGCCGCCATTCCGCTATAACGTCCATCTGCAATAGTTATATATCCAAGATAATCAATCTGAGATTTAATTCGTTCCGATAATTTTCTCGGAGCATAAACAACTTCTGGCTTTACATTTTTGGCATATGAATAAAAATTTACTTCTGTAAACATTTTTGGGCTTTCTTTTTCAGCAAATTTACCGATGGTTTCTAATGATACGCCGAAATTTGATAAAACCTCTTTTTTGAATTGTTTTTTACCATAAAATTTATCAAAGAAATCATATTGAGCTATAAGATAATTTGTATCTCCAAATTCTGCAAAAAAGTCTAATTCAATCAGTATCATCAACTGTCTGGCATTGACTGATGTTTTTTCTTTTAGGTCAAAAAGCAACTCTAAGAAAGAAAGATACTTGTTGTCGCGTAATTCATAAATTTCATCTGCGACTTTCGCATTCATATTTTTTATACTCTGGATTCCTTTGTATATGCTGTTATCTTCTCGTGATAAAGTATAATTACCTTTTGAATATCTAAACTGAATTGGTTTTAACTTGATATTAAACCACGATAATTCATTTGTTAGTTTTAATGTTCTATCAGAATCATCACCGTAATAATTAAGCGCCACCGTATAGTATTCGAGCGGATAATGAGATTTCAAATATGCGCCATACAAACTATCGTAGGCATATGATAGGGAGTGACTTGCATTAAAACTGTATTTAGCAGCATTTTGAACTACTTGCCAAGTTTCATCGAATCCGTTTGATGTGTTTAATCTTGCTTTCCAACCTTTTAGGAGTTTGGTTTTTAATTCCGCAAGCTCGGCTTCTTTGAATTTCTTCTTAGCAATCTTTTTGATAATATCGTAAGAGCCTGTTTCAGCAATTCCGAGCCAAATTAAATAGCGCATAATCAACTCTTGATAAATCATTCTATGCTTGCCTTCAACAAGAATATCATCGAGTTCTTTAACGCCAGT
>Ga0326513_10002749_pt1 | contig 12900 bp, 7 predicted proteins | sample 2_2465_0518_D_FD_203654 | JGI IMG/M metagenome (GOLD analysis project Ga0326513, IMG submission 203654) | Bovine rumen microbial communities from UC Davis, California, United States - 2_2465_0518 | ecosystem: Host-associated > Mammals > Digestive system > Stomach > Rumen | place: USA: California...
AGGACAGAATTCTTGAAGTTTCCACAAGATCAGAAACACCGCTCGGAACACAGCTGAGTGCATTCAATTTATTATTCAGACATCAGGCTTTGACGCATCCTATACCTGTAGAAAATGTATTTCAGTCCGGAAAAGTATTCGAGTACGGCGGGCCTTATACTGATCTGCTTGAAAAAACACCGCGTGAAGCAAAGAAAGATTCTCGGCTCAGATCAAGCGGAAATCTGAAAGAATTCCGCCTGATGGGTGAAAGTTTTCCGTTAGAGCCAAAAACTTTTTTTTACGACTGGATTTATATTAATGCTCTGCATCAGAATCCGGAGCTTGCCGGACAGCTGAAAGAATATCAGGCTTTTACAGATATTGCATTTAATCCGGCGGGTTCGATCAATTGTCAGGCTCGTTCCTGTGCAATTTATGTTTCATTATGCTTATCCGGCCAACTGGAACAGGCTCTGCATTCCAGAAATAATTTTCTTGCTGTTGTTTACGGTCGTCAGGATAAGCCTGAAATTGCTGAATATCAGGAAGATCAGGGGAAACAGCTTTCTTTTGATGATATGTGATATTCTGGAAAAATATAAAAAAGCTGAAACTTATATGAGTTTCAGCTTTTTATAATTTTTTCTGTTCTGTACAAAAATGATTATAAAATTTTGTATAAAACAGAGATATAACAGTCTCTTGATTTTACAGATTTTCTTATTTGTAAATTAAATATAAAATTTCTATGAACTTTTTATGAAATGTATTGACATGGGAGAATAACTGTGTTATTATTATATACGATGATAGTAAACATTATGTATTTAAAATAATGATTATCATCTAATAATATCCAAAAAGGAGAATGTTTTATGAAAAAATTTATGCTCTCTCTCGTGTCTGTGCTCTGTGCAATGGTTACTCTTACAGGAGTCAGCAGTAACGCAGCTTATCAGACAAGCACTTTAGACAGCAAGGCTTCTACAGGATATGTTTATAGTTACAATCAGGACAGGCTGAAATACAAAAGCTATCTGGAGTTCAAGTACGGAAAACCTGAAACCAATACATACTTAACTATTAAAAACCGTGATAAAGGCATATTCAAAACTAACAGCAGTTTCGGCTGGTATTTCTATGACCTCTCTGATAAAGTCAGATGCGGAGTCGGCTATGATCCAGGCTTTAAGGATGATACTGTTCCGATGGCCGGCTACGGAGATATGGGAGCGTTCCTCATTGATGGCGATAAACTCAAAGTTCAGATTCTCGCAAGAAAAACTAATGTCACCTGTAAAAATATTAAAATCGAATATGAATATGATACAGAAACTCCCGTTTATTTTCTCTATACTAAAAAAAGCGATCCCGATTCGCTCTTCGCTGAAGCCGATCTGAATGATACCAGCTATAAAAACGGTATGTATAAAATTACAGGCGTATTCAAGATTGACGGCAAAGAATCTGAATGCAGTGCTTATCTGTTCATTAACTGCAAAAGCAATGACAGAGCCGACAATGAATTTTATCTCTGCCAAGGTATCAAACATCTCAAAGGCAAAGACAATAATTTTAATCCTATGGACAGAAGAATCACTCTTCAAAATCTGCTCTCGCAATCCGGCGTGAATGAGGAAAATGCCCTTACAGCTGATACTCAGTATCCGGCCTTCGTTCCCAGAGAATTTGACGATTCTCAGTACTGGAAAGATCTCGCTCACGAGATTGTCAAGGGAAATGAAAAATCTTCTTATAACTATCAGGCTCTGCTTCTGCATGACTGGATGACTTCGCATATGAAATATGACTGGTATAAAGTCAACGTTCTGAAATATCCCCGTTATCATCCTAATGGTACTTCGGTAGATACTTCCAATTATTTATCAAAAAATTCTACAGGCGTGTGTCTCGATTTTGCCTGCATCTATACGATTATGTGCCGTGAATGCGGTATTCCTGCGGTAGTCGTCAGCAATGATACTCATGCATGGAATGCGATCTATCTTGATAACCGCTGGTATGAAGTCGATCTTACTTATGATGTGAATCGTTACGTCAGGGGTAAGGATCTGAGTGTTGTTGAGGGCGATCGGCTCTATAGCTATGAGGCTTTCTGTACTGTGGATGTCAATGAATCTCAGGCGAAAAGCGTAACAAGATTCTGCTGGTGAGATTCCCTTGACAAATTATCAGAATCATAGTATAATATATACAATCTCCCCCGTCTCTACAGGCGGGGAGGATGTATCATGAAAGGAGTTTTTATATTATCATGTTTTACAATGTCATATGCATTAAATGCGGAAAAAGCTATCTCAGCAAAGCGAACAGAAACGGCCTTTGCAGTGAATGCAAAGTATCAAGTTCTGAAAGATCGACAGTATCACGGGCGAAAAATTACGATTCTGTGATTATCTATCTCCCAAAAGGCAAACGGGACAAGCTCAAAATGTTTTCAGGTCTGTGCGGAATGACAATGAATGAATTTGTCAATAAAGCAATTGCTTCTTATCTGGATGTTGCTTTTGAGGAGCATCGGAATGAAAATAACGAAGAAACTCTGAAAAAAATAGCACAGGAACTGAATCAATGAAAGGTGGATTATATTATGTTTGAATTTATTATACTCGTTATTATTGCCATAATTATCAACGAAATCCGGGCTGCCGGAGCTGAACGCCGTGAAATCAAACGCATTGCCCGTGAGATTACCAAACAAGGAAGACTGGGCCGGCATTGGTAATCCTTGCTTTTATCAAAAATATTGAAGCCTCTTCCTCTCAGGGAAGAGGCTTCAAATGTTATATGCTCAGATCGTAATCAAGATAATAAACAATAATCTCATTTGTCTTGGTGACAGCAAGCAGACGGGTAAAGTTTCTGTTGATTTTCAAGTGTGTATAATTTTTTTCCTGACACTCTTTTTTGATTGAAAGAGGGATTGGAGCTTCCGGAATGAGTGAGCGTTTATTTTGACTGATAAACTGATCAAGATCTTCAAAATTTTCCCTGTAAAATTGCCATGACCGCGTTTCAAAAACAGATTCCGGAGAAACAGTAAGCGAAAAGCCTTTTGTTTTTTCATCCTCAGTCGGCTCATCTGGTTTATCAGAAAATATTGCTTGAATTTTGCCGTCTTTGGTCAGGGAAAGCTGTTCAATCCAACTCATGCCTGCCCAGAGTATATTTAGATCCAGTGATTCCATTTTTGAGCTTTTTGTATTTATCAGAAATGCATAGTCGTTATATTGATTGATATTCATAATATATTTTGCGTCTTCTGTCATGATTATTTTTGTAATCTCTTCTTCAAAAGGCAAATAGAAAAGTTCTGTGCTGATTCTGAAATTTTGTCTGGTGCAGGAGTAACAGAGAGATTCTTTTGCTTTGAAATACCGTTCCAGACAGTCTCCGCCAATATCTTTGAGAGGCTCTAATTCTGTCAGCAGGGCGATTTTCTCGCTGATGTCAGAAATTTCTTCAAAGCGATTGATCAGATCATTGAATTTATGATATTTTTCGGTCAGTTCTTCAAATGTTTCAATTTCACACAGCCAGTAGCCCAGATCATCACCGAGATCAAATTCAAGAATATCAATTTCATAGTCAAAAGGTTCGTCATAAGCAACAGCAAATAAAGAACCGTTTTTATTGAATGTATATTGTGAACATATGCGGATGGATTCAATCGGAATGATTCTTGTTTGTGTCTTGCCATTGCTCTCACCAAAATAGCTTACTTCATTGCCGATAGTTTCTGTTATATGTCTGCCCAGACGGTCAGTAGCATCATGATGCATGTTATCCCACTGACAGCTGTCAGGATCAATGGGAGTTCCGCTTTCAATCTCCAGACAGAAGCGTTCTTGATTGGGATATAGTATCATGATTGCTTTGCTGTCAAGACTGAATTGTATAGATATAATATCATCCTCAGCTTTAAAATCTTGGATCAGGCAGAAATCTTTGACTGTACTGCACTGCTGTTCAGCAAATTGCTTTACGGCCGGATTTTTCAGCGAGGAAACGACAGACCGTACAATATTGAAATCATTTTTACCGCACTGCCAATCGAAGATAGCTTTATTATAAGTCGCTGCTGAATGATGCGGAGAAATTTCTATTGCTTTCTTGAAATATTTTTCAGCATTGTCATACTGATTCATATCAATAAGGCTGAGTGCGCGATTATTGCAGAAATCAGCCGTTTCATAATATTTTGTATTTAGAATAAGATTTTCTGCATTGCTGTAAAAATCACTGTTGCAGTATTTGGAATAGATTTTTCCCAGCTGCTGGAGAATCTGCTTGTCATCGGGACGGTCAACAGGATGAACCGACAGGCATTCTTCCAGAAGAGCACGAAGTTCGTCAGGCATTTCTATATCAGGAGTCTGCTTTAAGATTCTGAGGACTTCTGTACCGTATTTCCAGCTTTTTCCGCACATGAACATTTCCAGCACAGTAACTGCCCATGAATAGACATCTGTTGCAGAAGTCAGCAAAGTAGAATCATCCTGTTCATACAGTCGCCGCTGTTCCGGAGAGAAATATGCCTGTGTACCGGAAACGCCTTTGATTCCGGCACAGCCGAAGTCGGTCAGTTTGGCCTGACCGTCTTTTGTCAGCATGATATTCTGAGGCTTGACATCACCATGACAGAAGCCGCCAACAGAATGTGTATACTGTAATCCCAGCATGATCTGAATGGCAATTCTGAGCAGTCTTTCAAGCTGCATTGCCTGATCTTCCGGATATAAGCTGTCAGATGTCTGATTAATATGTTCATACAGACTTTCATTATCGCACCATTCACAGAAAATACAGGGAATATTTTCGATTTCTTTTACATAATAGCAGTTTACAATATTCGGATGCATACCAAGGCGAATCCATTTATCACACTCGTTTTTGATATTATCAACAGCATCAATATTGGAAAGCACTTTTACAGCAAGGAATTTGTTCCATGCCTTATGCTTTACTTTCCATACATCTGCACTGCTGCCGTGTCCGACCGGATCGGAAGTTTCAAGCTGATAGATTTCAGGAAGAATTTCTTTCAGATTTTTCATCAGTTTCACCGTCTTTCGTTTGTGATTCTTCTTCTGTTACAGTACGATTAAAGCCGATCTGATCGACTATTTCTTTTATTTCTTCTCCTGTAAGCCTGCGTTTTTCGCAGAGTTCATCTACTAATACATGTGTAAGATGGAGATTATTATTTATAATCTGCTTGGCAAGCCGCAGCTGTTTCAGAAGAGTTTTATTAATAAATTCGCGGGAATGCGGATGTGTACCCAAAAGACGCGGAGTATGAACGGCAAGGCCATCAGCAAGGCCAAATCTGTTAATCATATCATAAGCAAGCTCTGTTGCATGATACAGATCACCGCTTGCACCGGCTGTAATATCATCAGGATTGTTGAAATAGATACTTTCACCGGCCCGACCGCCCAGATCAGTCATGATTCTCATCAGCATATCATGTCTGGAGGGGAAATGCTTGATAGAATTCAGATCAAACGCCATATAGCCGCCGTGATCCTTGCGTGATACAACTGTAACATATAAAGGCATATAACCAGCATAGATATGACAGATAGTATGACCGATTTCATGCCATGCCACCTGCTGAAGCTCTGCTTGTGTGAGGTTTTCTGACTCGCTGCCATATAGCTCATATTCAATTGCTTTTTCGATATACTGTCCGTTGAGTTCCTGTCCATTCTCGATTGCTTCCTGAAGTGCACTCATGACGCATTTTTTGATTTCTGCCGGACTGAAACCGATTGTCATTCCTGCATATGTTTTCAGTTTATCCTCTGAGAGCTTGTCGCCTGTGAATAATTTCAGCAGAGCCTTTCTGTCTTCTTCATTGGGTTCATCAATTTTGATTGTCTTGCTGAATCTTCTTGCAAGAGCAGCATCAATCTTTGAAATACCTGAACCGTCACCAAGGTCGGCATTAGTAGCGGCGATCACAATAACGGGCCTTCTGGTATTTTTATCGAAACCGTCCATTTCGGCGAGCAGAGTATTCAGAATAGCTTCTGTATAAGTATCCTCTCCTGTGCGCTGTTTTCCGATCGAATCTATTTCATCAATAAAAATAATACAGGGAGCATTTCTTCTTGCCATACTGAAAAGATTTCTCACGCCCTGAACCTTCTGAGAGAGTAGCAGGCTGCCCTGTGTGGGAATGAAAGAGACATTGCTTTCACTTGCACAGGCTCTTGCAAGCATGGTTTTTCCTGTTCCTGGAGAACCGTACAGAAGAACGCCGCTCGGCACAGGATAGCCTTTCATGGCAAATGTGGAAGGATTATTGAGATATTCAGAAATATGTTTGAGTTCTTTCTTAGCTGATTCACAGCCGATAATATCATCAAATTTGTCTTCCGGTCTTTCGCATGGTGCAATGAGATTGGCTCTGTCAGAGGCTTTCGGAGCAGGTTCAAGCACCAGATCGCTCAGAATCGCACGTACTGTATAATTTGGCTCATCCACTTTGAGGCGTACTTCATAATGCAGGACTTTCTGAGTGTGGGCAAGTTCTTCCGCCACGGACTGCATATAAAGCGTTGCTGTTATTTTCATAATTTCTTCCGGCTTGACTTTTACTATGCCGCGTACGCCAATATCCAGATAACTCCGGATTGTATTGCTTTCATAACTGCGGTCTTCATCGGATTGCAGCAGATAGATCGGCAGATCTGGATTTGTTTTCTGAATATTACGAATTGTTTCTGTTCCCTGTCTGAGTCGTTTTGCGCCCTTGGCAGCTATACTTTTGTCGTCTGATGCAGACTGCACAGGAGCAGAAGAATGAAATATATCTACCAGAGCCAGCTTGATATTCTTTTGTGCTGCCAGTACAGAGGCTTTAATAACAGTATCGGCATGCTGCACGTCAAGAGAATGACAGCTTTTTTCTATCTTGAGATAAGTCTCATCAGACGCATAAATCAGTACGGATGGTTTTTCATTTTCAATAAAAAGATCCCTGATCTGACTCTGATCGAATTCAGAAGGCATTTCCAGTCTTAAAGTACGGAGTTTCGAGCCGAGACCGCTTTCCAGAATCGCTCTCTGAAGCTGACTCTTGACAAAGTTGTTGATATGAAATGTAAGCCGCCGTGCATCAGGAGTTCCGCCGACAGAGAGAAGCAGAGCAGTCAGAAGCCTGTTGACTTCCTGCGGATCATCAGGGTTTTTTCCAAGAATAATCTGAATCTGATAATTCATCATCAGAGTTTTAGAAAAATCTTTCAGAATTCCCCGTCCAATTTCCATCAGATCATGCGGTTTGAGATGCTCGAACATAATAAGCGTTCCAGAGGCAAGACGACTGACGAATTCCGGAGCAAAATACGGCATGTTCGTTTCAGGATTAATATCTTCAGCGATCGCATTAAACACGTTCTGCGGTGAAAGTGAATGATGCTTTTCGGAAGTTTCATATAAATTTTTAGCGGTATTAGTAGTAAAAATAATAATTGTATCTTTGAAAGAGACTTTTTTATTGGATTTTTCATATTTTTCAAGCAGTTTCTGAATTTCATCAGTCTTTTTTTCCTGATTCTTTGTCTGGGAAATAGTAGAGAAAAACAGATCCTGTAGTTCGCCACGATCCAGAATTTGCAGAAAGAGCTTGAGCACATCTGGGGAGGCCTTTTCAATTTCGTCAAAAATCAATACACATTCAGGATTCTCAAGCACATATTTTGTCAGTGTTCCGCAAGTGGCATCTTTCCAAGTGTATTCAAAACCAGCAAGGATGTGAATAGATTCTCTGCCGCTGTAATCGGACATATCAAATTTGTGAACTTTTCTGCCCATGATATTGGCAGCATTTTCCGCAAGCATTGTTTTTCCGACTCCGGGAGGGCCTGCAAATGTAAAAATTGCACGAGGCTTATTTGAAGTGTCGTTTTTGAACAGTTCGGCATTGAACCACGCATTGCAGAATGTACTGATGGCACTTTCCTGACCCAATACACACTTGGATAATGTAGTTTTTAGCTTTTGCATCATGTTGCCAAGATATTCCAAATAGTTTTCTCCTTTGGGAATATCCTGCTTTTGAGTCGTTTCCGGCACTGATTCAGATTGTTCTTTTTCCGGCTGAACGGGATTGGTCTCTTCCTCTTCCAGACTGATATGATTATTAAAAATAATAAATTTATCTTTATTCTGAAGTAAACTGGATTCATAATGACAATCTGTTGTATACAGGCGCAGGATATTGTCTTTCATGGCAAGGACTACTGTTTCCTGATCATCTGTTAAGCCGGAATAATCAGGAAGAATATTCTTGAGCAATTTATCTGCTTTATTTTTTTCGGGCAGAGGCTCAGAATTCTCGTCTGTTTCCATGCCAAACATGCCTGTTTTTTTCGGAGTAATAGAATAAGATTCATAATAATCCGGCTGATCTTCCTGAAGAGACTGATAATAGACTGTTACCGACTGGGAAATATCATCAGATATATCTTCAAACTGTACATATTTCAGAGCGTACTGTTCGCCGGTTTTCAGCGTATATGTTTCTATAATTTCTCCGGTATAATTCCAGATAAAATATAATTTTCTGCGATTATCAGTTACAACAAGACTGTAATTGCCGTTTGCATTGACAGAATAGAAATCGATCGTCTCTGAAAATTGTTTTTCCCACAGCATAGCAGAGAGCCTTTTTTCTGCCTTGGAGATATACGGAAGAAGTCTTCTTTTTGCAAGAGCGAACTCGGGCAATGCATTGATTCTGATGTCTTTTTCCCATTCCTGTATTTTTTTTGCATAGTTTTCAACAGTTTCGCTCTTGCCTTGCATGTTCAGAAGCGCATTCTGATATTTGCTGTTCTGATATTCCTGTATCATATTAAGATACGGATTGCTGAAAAAATAGCGTTCCGGCTCTTTGAGCTGTTCCGGTACACGGAATACCCAGAAATGATAAATATATCTTTGGTCAGTTTCTGCAATTCCCAGATATTCGCCGGACGGACTGAACGAAACAGCCATAGTATTCATATTTGCTGTTGTTACGCGGAGTCTTCTTCCGGTAGCTTTTTCGATATATTCAGTATAATTATCAGATGGTACCAGTTCTCCGGATTTACTTTTACGAATCGGCTGACTGAGCACATTAATTTCTTTTCCGTCAGCAGTTTTCCAGTTACAGCTTATGATACCTTGCTTGCACTTGAATACAGCAGAAAATACAGTTCCGTCCTCACATGGATAACTGCATTCTGTAGGCTTGCTGTGCTGCAACAGAGAATTATCATGATTCGGACTTCTGTAAAGGCATTCCATACCACCGTAAATAAAATCCAGTTTTTTGGCTTCAGAAAAGAAAGCGCGCGTTCCGTCATTGCATTCATCATTGATTCTTTCCAGCACATCAAACGGCGTATAGCTGCCGTTCAGTACATCGGGCAATGCCTGATGATAGACAGCCAAAGCATTATCAGGTGCGATCTCCAAGGCACGGGCGATCTCCTGTGCAGAATCAAAGCGTTTGCTGCCAATTACGGCATTATTGATATGACCGTAAGGAGATTCCGGAGTAATTTTCGGAGCAAGAAACGCAAATTCACATGAATAATCAGCATAGATTTGATATAAATTATTCCATGCATCCATAGGACTATATGCCGGTTCTGTCAGACAGTTCTGAATAAACTGAAGAAGATTATCGGGCACACCGCAAAGGAACTGTTGCCTGATCTCATCAAGATGCTGAATGGCATCTTCACTGTTTTCAAAGCATTTTCGGCCGCAAAGCAGTTCCAGCATAATCAGGGCACAACTGCCGGCAGCAGTAGTTTCCTGATTTTCTGAAAAATTCCAGAAATCGCCTATTTTTACACCGGTTGGCATCAGATATATGCTTTCTGAATTCAATGCATAATGCTTTAGTCCCAGTGTCTGTGCATAAGCAAGAGCCGAAAAGATACTTTCGCCGATTTTTAATACTTTTGTGATAAGAGACTCAGCATTTTTAAAATCATAAAAACTTTTGTCTGCAATAGTTTCAGCGAGAGTATGCATTATATCATGATGCCATTCATGCGCTGCATAGAAACAGCCATCCTGAAAGAGATAATCATACAATTGCAGAATATTCGAATGCAGACCGACTTTCAGCCATTTTTCGCATTGCTGTTCAGCATTTCCGGCTGAATCTTCCGGAAGCAGTATTTTTGATACTGCAAAATCAGTAATAATCCGCTTGTCACTGACAGGATAGATTTCTTTTCCGGACAGTTTCAGCGGTACTGTTTTTTCATAGTCATGAAAAAACACATCAAAAAGAAAAGCCACAAATTTCACCTCTTAAAATATAAATTTTAGCATTTTTATTATATCATATATTTCCGCAAAAATCAAGAGCGTGAACTCATATATAAAAAAGTCATAGTTTGTCACTGTAAAATTTACTAGAATAGCTGTAATCCCAGATAATACAAACACGATCACCAACGAATCTGAACTATTATTTTAGTAACAAAGGAGTAATTCAAAATGCAAAATTATCAGTTGACACACACAGGAAGTCAAATTGATACAGCAGTCGATCTTGCAAATAATGCACAGCCCAAACAAACCGGAAAAGGCCTGAGCACAGAAGATTATACAACTGCTGAAAAAACAAAACTTGCCGGGTTGCCAGCAAGCCTTATTGTATATGATAATGCTATAATGTCAGAGAACAAGTATGTTGAAGTACCGTCTGGTTCAGCGATCGGTACCACAATCACAGGCGAACTTCCATTTACACTTTCTCCTGGAGATGTGATCTTTATCAATGTAGGAGAAGGCGAAACAGATCATATCATTCCGCCCTTTATGCTGACATGGGGGTCAAATGCGCAGATCTATGTTGCTGTGAACAGTGTCGATGATTTCAGTGTTGTGGGCTATATCAAAATCTGGTTGTATGATGCTAGTCATTTCAGAGTTAGAGTGCTGAAACAGGCTACAACAAGCATAGTATGGGTGAATGTGTCCCGTCTGAAAATCAAATCATAACTGTAATGCTGAACTGCCTCCTGAAAAAATCAGGGGGCAGTTTATCTGAAATTTTATTATTGAATGATCAGAATATTACATTTCCTTCTTCATCATAAGTATACTCGAAAGTATCTTCTTCTGTGGGAACAGCAGGCGGTTCAGGCTCGACAAGATTTCCGTGTGCATCTGTATCGGTAATGACAGCAACATTATCCTGAACGGGATCAGGCTCGGGAACAGCTTGTTCCTGAGTTTCGTTTTGTGTCTGAGTTTCGTCAGAACTGTCAGTATCCTGTGGATAATAGACTATATAATTTCCCTGATCGTCGGTTTCATTTCCTATGATAGGCCTGTCAGTTGGTATTGTATAAGATACCTCGTTTTCCTGAGAAGATTCTGAAACAGTGGAAGGCTGCTCTTCTTCAGACTGAACAGCAGGAGCAACAGAATCATTTTCTGTTACAGGTTCTGTATTGACTCCGGCTTCTGAAGCTGTTCCGGTTTCTGTATTCTGCTGACTGTGACAGCCTGAGGCAATGCCGCATAACATTCCGGCAGTGATGATACAAATTAACAGTTTGCGCTTCATAGTGAATGCTCCTTTCTATATGACCGCATAAGTGATATATAAGAAAAAGCCCCGCGCTCCCGTTACGGGCACAGGGCTTTTTTGTCATGTAAATCAACAGAAAATTAGTCAAGAATAATACGACCGGTATCCGGATCTACAGTCTGTCCGCTATCAGAAGTTGTGATAACATCTTCTGCATCGAAAGCAACGATCTGCAGTTCAGCTTCTGTGTATTTTGCCATGAAAAAAACTGGAAACAGACTGACAAGACCCCGATTAATTCTTTTGGTAAAATCAGACAAGAAGCCATTGAAAAACTTAGTGAAAAAGTCAATAAAAATTGGAATAAACTGGTAAAAATCGAGCGATTTTTATTGGTAAAAATGCACAAAAAGGCATTGAAATTTTTCGGTGAAATTAGTAAAAAAATCAATGAAAAATGGAAAAAAATGGTAAAAAAAACTAGTAAAGTTATATAAAAAGCATTAAGAATATTTAAAAAAACTAGTAAAAAAGTCAATAAAATTAACATAATTTGGAAAAAATGAGGTCGATTTCAGGCGAAAACGCTTTCGCTGGATAAAGTTTTCAACAAAGTTTTCAACAAAGTTTTCAACAAAGTTTTCAACAATCAAAAAGTTTTCAACAGACTTTCCACAGACAAAATTTACCAAAACGAGTTTTCAACATAGTTTTCCACAGACAAAATTTACCAAACAAAGTTTTCAACATAATTTTCCACAGACAAAATTTACCAAACAAAGTTTTCAACATAGTTTTCAACATAGTTTTCAACAGTCAAAAAAGTTTTCAACATTTTTTCAACAAAGTTTTCAACATACCCCTTTAAAAAACACAACAAAAAAAAAGCACCAAGTGAGAAAGAAAAAAACAACTACCAACAAAATTTTTTCCATGTAGTGAGAAATGAGAAAACAATTAATTTTTGTCTAAAAATCGAAGAAAAAAGAGCATTCATACATACGGAAATTTTTTAAATATTTATATTTTCTATCAATATATTGATAAATATTATTGAAGAAAAAGTCATTAAATATTTATAAAATTTATCAAAAAATCTTATTTTTCTAATATTAGATGCTTGAAAATTTATAAAAATTATCATAAAGTCGAAATAATATAATAAAAAATGCAAGTCGGAATATTTATAAAATTTATTATAAAATCATATTATACTAATAATCAGGAAGTTTAACCATTCAATAAAATTATCGAAAGACTAAATCAAAACAATAATCAGAAGCCGAAATATTAAAAAAAATTATCAGTGAATTAAATTAACGGAGGGGTTCAGATGAGCA
>Ga0326513_10002750_pt1 | contig 12897 bp, 12 predicted proteins | sample 2_2465_0518_D_FD_203654 | JGI IMG/M metagenome (GOLD analysis project Ga0326513, IMG submission 203654) | Bovine rumen microbial communities from UC Davis, California, United States - 2_2465_0518 | ecosystem: Host-associated > Mammals > Digestive system > Stomach > Rumen | place: USA...
ACAGGCAGCAGCCTCGATTGCAAAAAGTACAGAGCTAGTGGAACAAGCGGAACGTATGACATCGGCGGCAGAAAAAGCAGCCGATGACGCTCGCAAAACTTCCGCAGCATTAGCTATTCGTGTTGACGAGCTGACCGCAGAGCGTGATAAGCTCCGTGATGAAGCGGCGAGGTCGGCAGATTTGGAACGTCAGCTTATGAAAGCTCGCGCGGAGATAGATAAGCTCACAGCAGCCTCAGAGATCGCGGCTGCTAAAGCGGCAGCCGAAAAAGCGCAGGCGGTTTCTGAAACAAAAGATGAGCTGCGCAGCAGTCTCGACAAGCTCCGCGATAAACTTGATGCGGTCAGAGACGAACTGTATAAAGTGACCGCAGAACGTGACGAAATCAAAAAGAATTTGAAAGACGCTGCTAAGCAGGACAGCGATTGAAGCGAATACTCGAAACATTCCTCCGACGGAGTGATACTACACAAACACCGTGTCTCTCTACCCAAAAAAATATGTTTTTTTTGGGTAGAGAGACACGGTGTTTGTGTAGAGAAATCAAAATCAGTTTATTAATTTTTATTGTTTTTCGATAATTCGGCAGATAACACTTGAAAAATCCCGTTAAACGTGATATTATATACTTATGAGTTACCAACTCTAAAGTTACTTTATAGAGAGGGAGAAGCATCATTATGTTTCATTGCCGAAAGAAAGAGCTTAACGACTTGAATCAGCGATACCGAAACGGGAAATTTGAGTGTATCGTCATATATGGACGCAGACGTGTCGGAAAAACGGCACTGATCAATGAATTTTGCAAGGATAAGCCTGTGATCTTCTTTTCTGCCCTGAATGCTTCTCTGTCTGAAAATATCGAAAGTCTGTCCGGAGCCGTGTATTTATATAAGAATCCTGACGGAGATATATCAAAAGCACCGCTCTATTCGGGAACGGATGCAGTATTCCGCGAGATCACCGAGCTTGCTAAGGAAAAACGGCTGATTTTTGTAATTGACGAGTATCCATATCTTGCAAAAGCAGAGCCTTCTGTGTCCTCGAAGCTGCAGCATATCATGGATCATATCTGGCAGAACGGGCAGTTATTTCTGATTCTTTGCGGTTCTTCTATGAGTTTTATGGAAAATCAAGTTCTCAGTTCTCAAAGTCCGCTGTTCGGCAGAAGAACAAGTCAGATCAGGCTGGAAGCTCTGACTTACAAGGAAATATCGGAATTTTGCCTGAATCTGGATCCGGAGCAGCTTTCTCTGGTTTATGGCATTACCGGCGGAATCCCGCACTACATCAATAAACTTGATGTCAAAGACAGTGTAGATGAAGCACTACTGTCAAATTTCTTCGATACATCGAGCTATTTGTTTGAAGAACCCGAAAATCTGCTGAAACAGGAACTCCGCGAGCCTGCGATATACAACTCTATCATAACGGCGATTGCGGGAGGAGCATCACGATGTAATGAGATTGCTACCAAAATCGGAGCGGAAACGAGCTTTTGTTCCAAATATCTTAAAGTTCTGCTTGATCTGGGTATTATTCAGAAGGAAACACCGATCACAGAGCCTAAGAACAAAAAGACGATATATTCTATCGGTGATCCGTTCTTTCGGTTCTGGTATCGGTTTGTACCGCAGAATATGGCTGCTATCGGTTCCGGACGCTTCGATCAGATATACAGCAAAACCGTCAAACCGTATCTTCATGACTATATGGGGCTGATATTTGAGCAGATGTGCAGACAGTATCTTATGAAGTATGCCGAATCTCTGCCTGTTCTTCTGTCCAACGCAGGGCAATGGTGGGGGACCGACAAGCAGCTGCGGAAAGAAGTTCAGATCGACATCGTTGGTATACCTATCGAGGGAGATTCTTATCTGATCGGTTCCTGCAAGTATCGGAACGATAAGATAGGTGTTGATGAACTGGAGCTGATCAGACATTATTCTGCCGTATTCGGCAAAGGTAAGAACAACTATTACTATATCTTTTCGCTCGGAGGATTTACCGAAAACCTGATCGAATTGGAAAATCAAGGTGCAGTCACACTTGTGACATTGGCAGATTTGTATGCCTGATACGCAGCCATTCCCCACCGGGGAATGGCTGCGATTGCCTATTCTTCAATTTGCTGATGTGATGCATCTATTTCCTGTCTTTCCCTGATGATTTCACCAATCAAAGCAACTTTCGCGTCGATCTCTGCTATTTCTTCAGGTGTGAGCAATTCCGTTTCGAGTTCTCTGAATTCTCTGCCTATAGGACTGATTTTCTCCATATTCATTCTCCTGTTTTAGTCAAAGCTCTTATATATTCTTTCAGATATTTAAAAGGAAATGGAATCACCGTAAGCTGCCCGTTTCTGACGAAAGTCACATTCATCAGCGGCAGAAGTTTATCGAATAGATCTGGTGCATCTTCATATATCTCAATTTTACGGATATGTGCTGCTGTATGCAAATTACGCTTCATACCATAGCCTTTAACACCAACGAAATAATATATATTATTTTCATATCCGAATTTATTTATATCTATAACAGAATTAAGCAGTTCTTCTCTCTTCTCTTTGTTACGAAGATATGTATTACCATTAGAAAGTTCTTCATGTAGCTTAAATATCTCCGGAATAGTAATCCATCCGGTGTCAATTATACTGTTTATGTATCCATGACTATCTCGAATAATACCCTCTACAGTCTCAGAATTCAGCTTTGCCTGAGCAAATACATTCATACAATCACTATAAGATGTTTGTTCAAACAAGTTCCATTCCTGTTCTTCAATATCAAAACTGCCGTTGGGATGGACAGTCATAAAGAAATACCGTTCTGTATCGTCATAATTCGTCATCATTCCAAATGAAATATCTTCCGGAAATCCTAATTTACTCCAATCAAACAGACGAATCTGTCCAATCTGTAAATCAGACTTGATAACCAGCTCATGAATAGTGGTAAAAAATGCAGCACTTACATTCTCATTCAAGTTTTCAAAAGTAATGTGCTGTATTGATGAATCGGGATATCTTTTCTTATATGGATCATCTCTGCCCTGATAATATGCAACATCGTGGATAAGATACAAATTCAAACAGTTTTTTACAATACGCTTTCCTATAGGTGCAGTAACACTATATTCCGACAAAAGGAATTCTTGAAGTTTCTTGCTGAACGCTTGCGAATAATCATCACCGATGCCATCTACAATGCGAACCTTTTCTTCCTTAAGTATAGTTTCAACGAATACTTTATTCTCCGTTTCTATATTCGGAGCGTATCTTAGTGAAACATAATCCGTAACTTCTCTGAACCCGATTTCTGCAAATTCAGAAAACTGCTCATTGAATCGTTGGATTGTTGTAGAAACAACTCCCATTTTGCTTGATTCAAAAGCATTGACAGACCCTATTTTAAGAAAATCAATGTCACCTGTTTTCTTGTCGGATATCTGCCGTTGAATAAAAGCAGGATCCTTATCATTTTTGAGCCTTCTTCGCAGAGTATTGTTGACTGAAAGTACATACTTAGGATAGTCCTCAAATTTGAGCTTATCAAACTTTATCTTATCTTTTAGCTTTACGGAAGTAAATGTCTTTACATCAAACTCCAACAGATAATCTGCCGTTATATGAAGTTCTAAACACGGTATCTGCTCGGTAACTCCATTATGTTTTCGTAACCAAGTTGTATTGAAACAATACAAATGTCCGGTAAGATTATTGAATCTCAGTAAATCATTATTAACGCTTCCTAAGCTGTTTAACAGGAGCTGCAACAGAATGTAATCATCAAGCATATCACTCTGTATCTGTTCAAGTGTGACAGTATCAAATTCAGGTGCGTCAGAAAGTACCTTGTGAAGATGCTGCTTGTTATCTTCATTTTTATTCATCAACACATATAATCTTCTGCCGCTTTCATAACGCACAGCTTTAACATTTTTCTCCAATATCGGAACATCCAAAATATAAGCTCCGAACTTAAAATGCTTCATAGATGTTTCTACGCTAAAAATGTCATATCGTGCATTGATTTTTTCATGGATCAGCTTATATGTAATCCGGTTTGTTTTAATCGGTGTAGGCATTCAGGCACTCCTTTATACTTTCAACGGCATTCTGACATATTTCGATCTTCCCATTATCTTTAAGTAATGAAGGAACTATCAAAAAATCTGTCTTTCCCTTTACAAACTTTTGTATAGCATAGTCGTTCTTTGTCAATATATTTGAAATAATCACGCATTTACACCCACACTGCTCAGCTTTACCTTGAATTTTAGAAACTTCTTCGCTCCAGTTCATTTCTGTACCTTCATCCCAATTCTTAAAATCTACATATATAGACTTATCGGGAATCTTAAAGTCAAACAGTTCAAACTGTTCAGGATCGGTTATCTCTTCAAGTTCAATGTTCAGTATATTTAAAAACCAGAACTGTCCGGCAACCTCTCCAAGAGCGCCTTTATAAATATTATTCCAAATCGGAGGAGACATGATATAGTCATTGGGGATAAAAGAAACTGCATATCCTTGAGATATAAAGTAGCTGCGAAGAGACTCCCATTTCATCAGACGATCAAGCCGTGTATTATTTTCATTTTCTACACAATGAATGGTGTATTCTTTCTCAAATGAAATCCTGATCTTCCGATAATCTTCATCCTGAGAATAATACAGAATATTAGATAATTCGGGTAACTTTATATAATAATTATGGAAAATGAAATTTTTTTCTACATCCTTCTCAGAAGCTGTCGGATAACGGAGAACAAGCAGCCGCATATTTTTCCATTTCTTTATTGTTACTTCATTCCAAGGATAATTTAACAGACTTTCGATATCATGGAACGCTCGGCTGGAAATCAAAACTGCTTTGTCCTTCAACGAACCTGAAACAGGTAGCTTTCGCTGAGTCCCTTTTGCCCTATCAATCAAAGACATAAACTCATAATTAAGTATTCTGCCGTTCGTTACAGATAAATCAATATAATCTGCAATCCGATCATCCGCAAATATATAAATATCCGGATTTTTTTGGTTGGTACGACAGATTCGCCCAATAGCTTGGATCACGGCTTTAGTGGCATACATTCGAACACTTTGCTTATCATATACACTATCAACATAAACATTTTTCGGTATTTTTCTCAATGTATAGCAGCGAAAAGCCTTCTGTATATGCTTTGATGCAGAATCTATAGAAAGTTCAGATGATTCTAACAGGAATTCTACCTGAAAAAGGTACTTGACAAAACTTTCATCCTGCCAGTCATTTTCCATTTTTTCAAAAAGATGTGTCGGTTTGTCGAGATAGATTGCATCAAAATCCTTTTCATTTCTTGATAAAAAATCATTCGATCTTACGAGCCTTCCTTGCAATTCATCCGGAATTTTATATTGAAGGTTCTGCCCTGCACCAATTGTCTGATAGGCAGAAATCACAAAAACTTTATCACCTTTTGCAAGCCGATTAAGAATTTTGTCTTTTGATACTTCATAATCATCGCCTTTAAGATATTCAATATAGGGATTTTCTCTATCCGGACGTATTCCTGCCACTAAATTCAAAATATACTTAATTGATTCTGTACACAGTATATAATCATCCTTTGCAGGAAGTTTGGTCAGAATACAGAGCATAGAGCGAATATCTTGATGCGACAGAAATTTCTTAAAAGATATTGCTATCCGAGCATATCGTTCTTTGTTATAGCTGTTTTCTTCCTGTATTTCCTGCTCTAGTCTATAGAATATCTGTTCAGCCAGTTCTTTATCATCCAAAATATTGTACCATGTTCGTACCGAATATTTTCCTGCACCTATCAAATCTGTACGAATATTGATATTCTGATATCCGCTCTGACTGTATTTGAAATCATTCAAAAGTCTTTCGTGTTCTGCTTGAGATAATTTATAAAAACTGCTTTGCATTTTACTACGCAGATAGTGCAAGTCAAAATTTCCTATAACCGTCGGTACAGTTGCCGTGGCAGAAATTCCGATCACCTTAGCACGTTCACAAAGCTGAAGCAGTATCTTTTCAGGCGTATTCTGGAATGCACATAACATTATCTTTGACTGCATATCATGCATGGCATCATTTTCAAAACAATAATACCGAAATCCTTTTTCATAAACACTCAGATCATATTCTGTCCCCACAGTTTCAATGCTTCTTGAACTGCGATAGAACATCATCAACTGATCGGTAAGGTAATCTGCTTCATAAGAACGTAATTGAAATTGTGAAAGAATCGTATGTACTGCCTGCTCATATGTCAACTCGTTTTCTGTTTCTACACTTTGACGCTCTTTTTTCAATTGCTGATAGTTATTGGCAAAAATACTCACCATTTTCAGGAAAAAACTTATAAATCCACGTATTTCGCCCAACATTTCATAGATACGCTGATTTTTCTGAATAGGCTTTTCAGTAAAGTGTATATAGTTAATGCGCTTTTTTGTATCACAAACAGATGAAATATACTTGTTTTTCCCGTTCAGAACAGAACAAAACTTATGATCTTGAAACAAAAAATTTTTATAAGCGTTTTCTGCATCATCAGATGTTCGATGATTGAATTTAAGTGAATATTTGTCGTATATATCTATCGCTTTTCTATGAGTATTTGCAAGCATTCTCTCAAGTGAATGTATGTCATTATTAGACTTTCTGTTCTTTTGCTTATCCGAAAGTGTTGTCATATCAGCAGGAAAATCCATTGTCGCCATTGAAGTATAGATTGAGCGGAACAGATCAATGATATCAATTTTATCCTCTAAACCATTCTGAATAATATTCTTAAGCATAGTTTCTTTTGAAGAATCAAACTCATCTATGAAAACGACAGATTCTTCAATGATTTTATTGTTGTAAAATTGATATGGCGGTTCAATAATAGTAACATTCTGTGTAAGAAATTTATCCATACTCATAAATATGATCTGTCTGTCTAACGTAAAAACAGCAGGATATAACTTTCCTACCCATTTCCAGTCATTTTCTGTCTTGATTGCATAAAGACGCTCCTCGACCGATTTGTATTTGTATTTATCATTGAAAATTCCTGCAAATAACTTTCGAAAAGCGGGTTCTGTCTGTTTTCTAAATGTGATTTCTAATTGTTTCTCTATCTGCCGTTTTTGATAATCTGAAGAATCTTTTATGCTCTGCAAAATTTCTATTTCCTGCCGAAATTTTTTATATTCTTTAGTCTTAGTGATCTCCGCCGGAATTTCTTTTGCTATTGAATTGCTGTAGTTTGAGAGAATGGCTTCACTGATAGAATCAATGAACAGAAATTTTTCATCAAATTCCGATAATTTTCCTGCCGCGTCAAAACGATCTCTAAGGTCTTTGATAGGCAGATTCTTCTTTAGCGGAGTAATGAAGAAAAAGCGACGTTCCTTGTTTTCCTCAAGCTGACAAGCATCAAAGATATAGCTTAATACAGAATAAGTTTTTCCAAATCCGGTAGGCATATCAAGCAAAAAAAGTCCATTATCCGCATCATTTTCACAGTAGTTCTTTATACACTGATACATAAAATTTCTCCTCATACCAAATCCGCTTATTGTCCAATCTATATTACGGCTAAATCAATCAGAGCGACAATCGGCAGAATTAATGTTGTTTATAAGGGGCAAGGCTCGATTAAAAAACCAATCTTTTTCATCTTGATTCTTGAATATTCGAGCTTTAAACTTAACTCCAATGAGTGCACGTCCCCGACCTTTAGCGTGCAGTTCCTCATAATCCCATATATAGGCATACGGTGAGTTATTAAGCTCATTGATAGCAGGTTTAATTGTTTTATTAATAAGATTATAATCCCTCTTATACTCCTTTTCGCCTATTTGAAAAAAATCCCGAAGCTGTTCACAAGTAAAATCCCATTCCTCCTTAGGCTTATTTGGATTCTCGTTATGTTCACATACAATGAGCTGATACAGCCTTGTAGCATAATAACTATTGAATGTACACAGTGTACCAAGAAGCGACTGAGAATAATGGGCAACCAGATCTATAAGAAAAGGCTTGATATCATCAGACAGTCTTATAGTCAATGTTCCGTTGTCATACTTAGCACTGTTTACCCACTGGAAAATCTCCCATTTCTTTCGTCCTTTGGCATTTTCACCGCCGATCTGTATCTTAACGACACGCTGCAGCAAATTAGTACAAATGCCTTCTAAATCCCGATATAAACTGTCCGGTGTGATTCCCATAAATGCAGCAAGCTCAGGAACGGTTGTTGTATAGGTCTTGAAGTCCTTATCTTCCTTAACTACCTGAGCCATGGCAATATATAGTAGCTGAGCTTCTCTTAGTGACATTTTCTGTCGTCCTTTGATAAGATCATTTGCAGTTACAACGTAGTAATCGGAATTAAGCTTCAATTCATAGTTTTTTTCTTCCTTTTCAGCCATTGTTACCACCTCATAAACATTATATCATAGAACTACTCATTTGTCAATAAGTGGTTTTATTATTAGCAAGCCGACAAAAGGTAGTTTTATACTGTAATCAGTATGTTAAAAATTCATATCAACCGACAAAAAGTAGCAGAAAAAACAAGTATTCGCCGACAAAATGTAGTTTAATCACCGACAAAACGTAGCAGAAAGCCGACAAAATGTAGTTTAATCATCAAAAAGCGACACCCCTCAAACCCGCATAGCAACAGGGTTTGAGGGGTGTTCATAAAAAATTCATTTTTGACAAGTATTTAATAAGTAGTATTGTCTAAGTAGTCTGTCTAAGTAGCCGCAAGCGGCAGACCGATTTCACCAGAAAAAAAGACTGAAAAAATCGAAGCAAGTTATATACTAAAAACAGTATATAACTTGCTAACCCACTTTATGCTTGACAATTCGCTTAGATCGTTGTATAATTACTTAATAAATAATTACATTATTAGGAGGCATTTAACATGAACAATACAGAGAAGATATTGGAACTGAGAAACGGCTTTTACAAGTGGGTTTCTGATTATGTCGAGGAAAAAAGTACAACCGTCCGCAATCTGCGGCAGCCTTCCGAGGAGAGAGGAAAAAGAAAGAAAGGCAAGATTATTGGTATTGTCGGCAGCGTCACACAAGCGGTACAGATAAAGGCAGAGATAGAGGGTAGACTTGCGGATACTAACGCCCAGCTCGTCACTCTGGGCATGAAAACGGCATCTATTACGCCTATCAATATTAAAACCGAGATCATTAACCCTTCGGGGGACGTTGCTCTGACCGAAACCCCCGCAGAACGCCGCATACCTGTTGAGGGCAAGGCGTTGAGAAATGAAATTAAGAATTGCATAGAATACCTCAAAACACAGGAAAAAACCGATGATTGGGAGATAGGTACTACCGAGGAGCTTTATAAGAGCATTAAGGCGAGTGAGCTGTACATCAGAGGGACGGACAGCGGCTACGGATACCGTGTAACCTATTTCAGCGGTATGGATGGGTGCAGAAAGCAACAGAGCGTTTGTGATGTGCTGATTATTGTCGGAAACGAGGATACTAAGCTCGTGGACGCTCCTAAGAGGAAAGAAAGAGCAGATAAAGCAGAGCAGATCGGTGTGTATTATAATCATTTTGCGGGGGCTGCGGTTCTGCACAGGGTTTATGCTTTTGACAAGAGATATATCAATCGCCACTTAAAAAGATTGGATAATAAGTAATCATAATATTAAGACGATGATTTGCTGATTTGTGTATATAATTTACTTGACAATGTATATACATATTGTTATAATAATATAGAGGAGAAAGATAAATATGACACAGGTTAATTTTCGTATTGATGATGATGTAAAAGCCAATGCTGAGAAAGCTCTTAAAGATATGGGGCTTTCTATGTCAGCAGCTATTACAATGTTTCTCGTTAAAGTAGGCAGAGAGAAACGAATACCTTTTGAGATTACGGCAAATGATCCCTTTTATTCAGAGGAAAATATGGTAAGATTAAGGCACTCTGCGGCTCAGATGGAACAAAATGGCGGTACAATACACGAAATAGGAGCGTTGTCAAAGGAGAATGTATAGTGATTGTTAGAACTACATTAGAGGAGGTTTTATCAAAGTCTTTGACCGAGGAACAAATGAAAATGCTTGAAGCATTGAAAAACATTACTCCTGAACCTGATAATGAATGTCCTGAGATAACGGCAGAACAGTTTGCAAGATTTAAGAAAGTCTCTTTGAAAAAGTGAAATCAAGAGGTGTGTTAAATGATAAAAACAGATAAACCTTATATCAAATGGGAAGATGTGAAGAAGGAATACTTTACATCGGAAGAAATTGCAGAGAGTGATCTAAGAGTCACTATCATAAGCAGATTGATAAGCATCCGAGAGGAAAATAGTGGTGTACAAGAAACCTCATAACTGTGTTAAAGACTTGTATTTCACTGAAAATAGTTTATATCAAGACAAACACCGTCATATACGACGGTGTTTGATGTTTTTATGTATCTAAGATGTTCTGGAGAAGTTTTTCTGATTGCAGACTTGACAAATCAAAAAATATATGATATAATTTGCACAACACATAAAACACATTGTGTTATAACACATAACACATAACACGAAAAGGTGGCGGACTTATGCTTACTAATAACAATAATGAAGATTTAAAAACCCGTTCATTCAGAATATCCGAAAGTGTGGCAGAGAAATTCAAGCAGATATCCGAGGACTTCGACAATCAGAACGCAGCTCTTGAAAGTATGATATCTGCTTATGAGATACAGTCAGCAAAGGCTGTTCTTACAGATCGGCAGACCGATATATCTGATTATGATTCTCACTTGCAGGCTATTCAGAGTGCTTTTCTCCACTCTCTGGAGATCAATGAGAACGCAGAGAAGCGTATCAGAGCGGAGTTCCAGAACCTTTTATCGAGCAAGGATGAGATGATAATGATGCTGCAGGAGCAGCTCGAAGCAGCTAAGGCGAACGGCACAAAGGCAGAACAGACATTACAGGAGCTTACCGACAGGGCAGAACAGGACGCTCAGGCAGCCAACGAACAGATAGCGGAGTATATAAAACAGGCTGAAAATGCAGAAGCCGCTAAAAATGCCGCAGAACGCGCCACAGAAGCCGCAGAAACCGCTCGTAAAGAACTGCACGATATTTTACACGATACAAAACAGCAGCTCACAGAGAGCCGTACAGACGCTCTCAGAGCCAAAGAGGAAAAAGAGAAGAGTGATGAAAAGATAAAAGAACTCTCTGAACAGCTTTCAGAACAGCGGAAAAGAGCCGAAAAAGCCGAAAGTGAACTTGAAAAGCAGAAATCTGCCGCCGATATCACAGCCGAACGTGCCGCAGTAGCTTTAGAAAAGGCTGTTGTTGAGGAACAAAGCAAATATACTAAGCAGATACATTCACTGTATGAAGAAATAGACAGCCTCAGAAAGACGATCATGGAACTGTCTGCCGCTGAGAAAAAAAAGAGGTGATTGCAGATCATGGAGAAAACAAGTAAGAAATCTATAGAAGAAATGTTCGATGGGGATAATGAAAAAAATACTCCGGAAGTAATTGATTCAGATCCGTTTTACAGTGCTGAAAATATTGCCGAAATCAAACGAAGGATAGACGAGATTCAATCGGGAGTAAGTATACTTAAAGCACATGATTTGGTTGAGGTAGACGATCAATGACAATAGTTTCAATAAGAAAGTTCTACTGAAACAATGATTCGGCAGAACTTTTTTATCTGAAGAAAGAAGTGATGTTATGAGTACTAGAGAAAGAGCATCGAACATTTTCAATGTACTGACAGAGCAGGAGCTTGAGATTTTTGTTTATCTTTTTGGCGATAAACACAGGGAATGCACAGAAAAAGTCTATCAAGGTGAAACAAGGATAGAATCCTTATCTGCGGCATTTGCTCAGCTAGGGCAGAGCTGCTTTATGAATGGAAGGGAGCCACAGCATCAGACCGTGAGAGAAAGCCTATGCAGTTATGATAATTCAATCTTACAGCTATTAAGAGAAGAAAAAGAAGCTAAGATATCAGGCGGACTCTATAACGAACTTCAAGTAAGAATGACTTATAATTCAAACCATATAGAGGGGATTAGGATAACTGAAGATCAGACAAGATTGATATATGAAACCAATACGATTTATGCCGACAAAGGCATTCTTGTAGATGATATCCTTGAAACAGTTCATCATTTTCAAGCCATTGATTATGTTATTGATACGGCAGAGGATATACTCACCGAAGATATCATAAAGCAATTACATTTCATCTTAAAACATGATACCAAAGATTCACAGATATCTTGGTTTTCCGTTGGTGATTATAAAAAAAGAAGTAATGTAGTCGGAGGACGAGAAACAGTAAAACCCAAAGATGTTCCAGTCTATATGAAGAGGATAATCGAAAGTTATAATTCAAAATCAGAAGTGAACATCAATGACATTGTTGATTTTCATGCTGAATTTGAATATATTCACCCTTTTCAAGACGGTAATGGGAGAGTGGGAAGGCTTATCGCATTGAAAGAATGTCTGCACCACAATATAGTTCCTTTTATCATTGAAGAATCAAAGAAAGAATACTATTATCGCGGATTATTGGAATGGAAAAGAGAAAAAGGTTGGCTGACAGATACTTGTCTTGACGGACAGGATACATTTATTCGTTTGCTTGATATGCTTGATATTTCACATTAAAGTATTATGGAAAAATCCCACGAAGATATAATAAATCTCGTGGGATTTTATTACGGTATTATTTTTCTGGAGTTGCATCTGATGTAGTGGGTTCGGCAGCTTCTCCTCTGTTCATAGCTTTAGAGAACCATTCGCCCCTAATATCTTGCTGTTTAAGATAAGCTGTTAAACGCTCAACGTCTCCTTCCTTGAACGATCTG
>Ga0326513_10002751_pt1 | contig 12896 bp, 6 predicted proteins | sample 2_2465_0518_D_FD_203654 | JGI IMG/M metagenome (GOLD analysis project Ga0326513, IMG submission 203654) | Bovine rumen microbial communities from UC Davis, California, United States - 2_2465_0518 | ecosystem: Host-associated > Mammals > Digestive system > Stomach > Rumen | place: USA: California...
ACACTAATACACAATTTAGATGAAGCTGGACTAGAACAACAAATTAGTAATTTAAGTAATAGATTTAGTAATGCAGACAGTGCTATAACAGATATGGATGCTGAGCACCACGCAGAATTACACCGCTTAGCTGATGGTATAGACTATAATACTGAGAAAATCACACAGTATGAAACAATACAAAATACTATACCTGATTATGTTATTATAAGTTCAACAGACTTTAATAATTTAGTAAATCCAGATGCAACAAAAATATATTATATTTATGAATAATGATTTACATTGAAAACGCTAAAATACTTAGTAAAGTGGTAGCAAAAGGAAATGACATTGTTATAATCAGTAAAGGAAGTGAGGTATATTGGAAAGCTCCATTTGTCATCGAGAACCCTACTAATCAGCCAGCTACTATCACACTTGAAAGAGTGTCAACTGGTACTGCACCTACAGCAGACTTCTATTATTGTATAGGTAGAAAGCCAGGTGAATACAAACATTATGTGAATAACTCCAGTGGAACTACTTACAGTTCTTTTACTATACCAGCGCATCAAAATATGTTCATTTACTCAACTGAAATGAGAAGGTGGGGAACTGGTGTGAACAATAGAAATACTTGGAAGACTGGATTTAGAAACTTAAACTTCACCGGAAATATCTATGCATTATTAAAGAACAATATATTAATTGATTTATCATTTGCTTATTTGTTCTATGGTTCAGATATTGAGGTAGCACCAAATTTACCAGCTACAACATTAGCTATGAATTGTTATAATAGTATGTTCAGGGGATGTACCAGCTTAACTGAAGCACCAAATTTACCAGCTACTACATTAAAAAATGGTTGCTATGGTTGTATGTTCAAAGGTTGTACTAGCTTGACCACTGCACCAGTATTACGTGCTACTACATTAGCAACACAATGTTATCAGAGTATGTTTGCAGGATGTACTAGCTTGACTGATGCTCCAATATTACCTGCTGAGACATTATCAAATAATTGTTATGAAGGTATGTTCAGTGGTTGTACTAGCTTGACTGCTGCACCTGAACTTCCAGCAACTACATTAAGAAGTAGTTGTTATTATAGTATGTTCAGTGGATGTACTAGCTTGACTGAAGCACCCACATTGCCTGCTACAAGATTATTTACATATTGTTACCAAAATATGTTTGAAGGTTGTACTAGCTTGACTACTGCACCTGAGCTTCCAGCAACTACATTGGCATTTAATTGTTATGATGGTATGTTCAGTGGTTGTACTAGTTTGACTACTGCACCAAATTTACCTGCAACTACATTAGCAGTATCTTGTTATTATGGTATGTTTGAAGGTTGTACTAACTTGACCACCGCGCCAGTATTATCTTCTACTACATTAGCTACATATTGTTATACTAATATGTTCTCAGGTTGTACTAGTTTAATTGATCCACCTGTATTACCAGCTACTACATTAAAAACTTCTTGTTATAGTGGTATGTTCAGTGGTTGTACTAATTTGACCGAAGCACCAGTATTACGTGCTACTACATTAGCTACAAGTTGTTATCAGAATATGTTTACTGGTTGTACTAGCTTGACCGATGCTCCAATATTACCTGCATTCCTTCAATTAGCAAATAGTTGTTATAAGAATATGTTCTCTGGTTGTACTAGCTTAGTAAATGTACAAACTGATTTACCTGCTGAGACATTGAAAGATAATTGTTATGAAGGTATGTTCCAAGGTTGTACTAGCTTGGTTGAAGCACCAGTATTACCAGCTATTACATTAAAAACTGCTTGTTATAATAGTATGTTCTCTGGTTGTTCTAGTTTGAATTATATAGAGGCATTATTCACTACAGATATTACTAATACTGATATTTATACTAAAAACTGGGTAAATGGAGTTGCTGCAACAGGTACATTTATAAAGAACAAAAATGCAACATGGCAAAACATTGGACTTAATGGAATCCCAGAGAATTGGGTTGTTTATAATAAAGAATATCTTACTATTGAATCACATGAAGACAATAATATTATCAGTTTAGCATGCACAGTAAAAGAAGGAGAAACACCAGACCCAATGACTATATATTATAGTACAAATGAAGGTGCTACTTGGAATGAAATCACAACTACAACTACTACTACACTTGCTACATTGAACACTGGCGACAAGATTATATTCAAAGGTAATAACCCAGCTTATTATATTGAATACAATAATAATTCTCCATTGATTTACTATGCATTTCAATCTAGTAAAACAGTTGATTTAAGAGGTAATATTATGTCATTAGTATATGGTGATAACTTTATAAAAGAAAATGAATTAACCGCTAGATGTGCATTCCGTAACATATTCTATGGTTTGAAAGTAGTTGATGCCTCTGGACTATATCTTGTTTCTCAAACATTGACACCTTATTGTTATTTTTATATGTTCTATAAAAACACCACATTGACTACACCACCAGAATTACCTGCAACATCATTAGCGGAGAGATGTTATCAATTTATGTTCCAAGATTGTACTAGATTAACTGAAGCTCCAGAATTACCAGCTACAACATTAGCTCAGTATTGTTATAGTGGTATGTTCTCTGGTTGTACTTCATTGACAACAGTACCAACATTACCTGCTACTACATTAGCTCCATATTGTTATAATTATATGTTCTCTAGTTGTACTGCATTGACTAATGCTCCAGAACTTCCATCTACAACATTAGCAAGTAAATGTTATCGAGGAATGTTCTATTGTTGTACTGCATTGACAACTGCTCCAGAACTTCCATCTACAACATTAGCAAGTAATTGTTATAGTGATATGTTCTCAGGTTGTACTAGCTTGACTGAAGCACCAGAACTTCCAGCTACAACATTAGATCATAGTTGTTATGATTATATGTTCGTTGATTGTACATCATTAACAGTAGCACCAGAACTTCCAGCTACTACATTAGCTAATTATTGTTATAATGGTATGTTCTCTAATTGTACATCACTTACAACAGCACCTGAGCTTCCGGCTACTACATTAGCTTATGCTTGTTACAATAATATGTTCACTGGTTGTAGAAATTTAAATTATATTAAAGCATTATTCACTACAGATATTGCTGATACTGATAGTTATACTAATGATTGGGTAAATGGTGTTGCTGCAACAGGTACATTTGTAAAGAATAAAAATGCAACATGGAATAGAGTTGATGCAAGTGGTATACCTACAGGATGGACAGTTGAAACTGATGCACCATATGAAGAGCAATATTTTACAATCGAAGCATTAGAAGATGAATGTTATGTTAATTTGAAAAAAGCTACTTCTAATAATTATATAACTGGTAAATTATTCTATTACAGTACAGATAATGGCTTAACTTGGAACTCAGTACGTGCAACATATTCTAACGGTGCAGGTAATACTTTTATAATGTTAAATGCACATGATAAATTATTATTGAAGAGTGATGTTTATCCTGGTTCTTTGGTAATTATTGACTCAAATTATTATTATAATCCTACAACAATAACAGCAAGCAAGAATCACATATTTTATGGTAATATCATGTCATTAGGACACGGAGATAATTTCGTAAATCAAACCACTATATCTGAAAGTAAAGCATTTTCTGAATTGTTCTTTTATGATACAAATTTAACAGATATATCTAATTTAGTATTACCAGCTACTAAATTATCTCCATATTGTTATGAAAAAATGTTCCAAGGCACAGGAATTACGAACACACCAACACTTCCAGCTACAATATTACATGAAGGTTGTTATTCTGAGATGTTCCGTTTCTGTACTTCATTAACAGAAGCTCCAGAATTGCCTGCTACATCATTAATTTATAGATGTTATCGTGGTATGTTCCGAAATTGTACTTCATTGACAACAGCTCCAGAATTGCCTTCTATTACATTAGCTCCTAGTTGTTATAGAGATATGTTTAGAAATTGTTCTAATTTGAATTATATTAAAGCTATGTTCACCACTACTATTACATCAAATACTGATTATACTCTTGATTGGGTTTCTGGTGTTGCTGGTTCAGGTACGTTTGTTAAGAATCATGAGGCTACTTGGATTAGAGTTGATGCAAGTGGTATTCCTTCAGGTTGGACGGTAATAACTGAGTAAAATAAACAAAATATATAAGTGGAAAGAACGTCAAAAACGTTCTTTCTATTTTATTATTATATATAGCTCAAATATATATGACGAGAAATGGAAAATAAAGCAAAATCAATGTTAAGTGTTATCTCTTTTTTAGCAGCTATTGTAATTGGTTTTATTGCATTGTTTATACCACCAGAAGGAACAATTCACTCTTCTGTACTTTGGTTTACTGCACAATTATTAGTATTTACAAGCAGCTTATTAGGAATTAATATTTCATTTAGTGATTTAAAACCAAATATATCAAAAAAATAACTATGATTAATACATTTAAAAAAGTAAAAGATTTTACTGACTTTACAACAGGTGGCATGAAATCTGGTGATTTATACTATGTTGAAGAAGATAAGTCTATACATTTAAGAACCAATAATATAGATGGTACAGAAAAAGACTATAGTGCTACATCAAGTGTCTTAGTTACAGATACCTTCACAGAGAATGGCACATATACACCAGAAGAAGCAGATGGTTATAGTTCAGTTACTGTGAATGTGCCAACAACAAGTACCTTAATTACAGGTAGCTTCGCAGAGAATGGTACATATACACCAGAAGAAGCAGATGGTTATAGTTCAGTTACTGTGGATGTACCAAGTAGTGTCTTAGTTACAGGTAGCTTCACAGAGAATGGCACATATACACCAGAAGAAGCAGATGGTTACAGTTCAGTTACTGTAAATGTACCAGCACAAGAGACAGATTATACAATTTTGCCTTTAGTAATTGAATCATTAGTAGATAATAACCAATTCTCTATATATGGTATGGATGATGCAACATCTATAACTATAAATTATTCTTTAGATGAAGGAGAGACATGGACTGAATTCAGTTTCCCTAATTCTGGTGGTAATACACAAAACTTTGTATTATTAAATAAAGGTGATAAAGTGTATATTAATAAAGTAGAACAGGTTGGAAATTATGTATTTGAGGAATGCACACATGTGTTGTGCGCTTCTGGGTATTTTAAAGTATATGGAAACACTGCTAATATGACACACATCTGGACTAAAAAGGGTACTGATTTGAATGCTTTGCCTTCATTCTTAAGTGTTTATGATGGTAATCCTGTAAATGCAAAATTATTAGATGCATCTAATTTAATACTTACTACAGACGCGACATCATCAAATAGTGTTTATCGTGAATTATTTCGTGAACAAACTTTATTGACTAAAGGACCTAAAATAATAAATAATATAACTTCTGCTAATCAATATGGCTTTGACGATGTTTTTTATGATTGTCCTATTACATATGTTGATTATTCTGGAAGTGGTGACTTATCAAATGTAGATTTGTTTGATAATAGAGCACCAGCTAAAGGTGTGATTGCTCACCCAACTGGAGTTACAGTTACAAGTATTTTACCTTCAGGGTGGACAGATATAACATTATAACATATAGAGGATGTACTATGTGTGTGTATATCCTCATTTTTTTTAAAAATATTAACTAGAGTAATATGAAATTAATTAGAATTGGAAATGACATCCAAATCAACTGGACTATAACACGTTTTGGAGAACCAGAAGATTTTAGCAACAAGAATTTATCAGTTGTGTTATATGATAAATTCAACACAAAGCAAATATTTGATTATACAGTTACAGACAACAAAATCACTGGTACTTTCTATGGTAAAGACCAGACTACTAATGGTGTCTATAGATTGTTTTTAGTAGAGAATGAAGGTGATGTTGATATGGTGTCTTTAGATTACATTGACTGTTTTTGTATTTCTAACAAACTTAAAAACCAAACGTCGAATGGTTCGGATAGCTCAAATATCAACACTGAAGTAATTGAAGTGTCTTCTGAAATGAACACTACTACTGACTTGACTGAATATGCTAAGAAAACATATGTTGATGCAGCTATAGTAGAGCTTCATAGTGAGATTGAGACAGAAATGCCTACTAAGACAAGTGATTTGACAAATGATAGTGGATTTATAACAGCTTCAGATATACCTACTATTCCAACTAAGACTAGTGATTTAACTAATGACAGTGGGTTTATAACTGATGCTGACGTTCCAACTAAAACTTCAGATTTAATTAACGATAGTGGATTTATCACATCTTCAGATATACCAGCTATTCCAACTAAGACAAGTGACTTGACTAATGATAGTGGTTTTATCACTGATGCTGATATACCTACTAAAACAAGTGATTTGGTTAATGATAGTGGTTTTATCACTGATGCTGATATACCAAGTATTCCAACTAAGACAAGTGACTTGACTAATGACAGTGGATTTATAACAGCTTCAGATATACCTACTATTCCGACTAAAACTTCAGATTTAACTAATGACAGTGGATTTATCACTTCATCTATTTTGGCAGCTGTTGCAATTAGTGGTGATTATACTGACTTGATTAATAAGCCAACTATTCCAACTAAAACAAGTGACTTGACTAATGACAGTGGATTTATAACAAGTGCAGCTGTGCCAACTAAAACTTCAGATTTAACTAATGACAGCGGATTTATTACTGATGCCGATATACCTACTAAAACAAGTGATTTAACTAATGACAGTGGATTTATCACATCTTCAGATATACCAGCTATTCCAACTAAGACAAGTGATTTGACTAATGACAGTGGTTTTATTACTTCATCTATTTTAGCGGCTGTAGCAACAAGTGGAGATTATAATGACTTGACAAATAAGCCTACTTTATTTAGTGGTGATTATAATGATTTAAGTAACAAACCAACTATTCCAACTAAGACAAGTGATTTGACTAATGACAGTGGATTTATAACAGCTTCAGATATACCTACTATTCCAACTAAAACTAGTGACTTGACTAATGACAGTGGATTTATCACTTCATCTATTTTGGCAGCTGTTGCAACAAGTGGTGATTATGATGACTTAATAAACAAACCAACTATTCCTGTTGTACCAACTAATATAAGTGCATTTACAAATGATAGTGGTTATATTAATCAAATTAAAACAATCAATAACCAATCACTTATAGGTACAGGAAATATTACAATCAGTGGTTCTAGTGTACAAAGTGACTGGAATCAAACAGATACTACAGCTGATGACTATATAAAGAACAAACCAACTATTCCAACAAAGACTAGTGACTTGACAAATGATAGTGGATTTATAACATCTATTCCAGATACAGTTGTTACATCTACAACTCAAAATTTGAAAATAGAAGTAGTTACAGCAATGCCAGCTTCACCTTCAAATAACACTATTTACATTGTACAATAAATATATATTATATAAATTATGGAAGGATTTAATTTAGCTAACATATCAGATTTATATTACGGAAATGTACAATATAATGCTATATATTATGGTTCAAGTGAAATATGGAGTAGAACAGGACACGATTACTCTAAAGACTATTTGACTTTTGTATCTGAAGCAAATAATAATTCTATTATATTCAAAAATGTATCATTTGATGGAGATATATCTATACAAGTATCTACTGACAATGGTAATACTTGGACTACATTTACATCATCTACATCGGGTACAACTATTGCTACATTAAACAATAATGATAAAATATTAGTTAAAGGCACTAATACATATTATGGTACTCGATATGATAAATATAATTGTTTTGATGGTACTGGAAATTATCATATTCAAGGTAATTTGATGTCACTATTTTGGGGTGATTCATTTATAGACAAAACAAATTTTCCTGCGACAACAGATACTAAAACACCTGGTATGTTTAGAGCTTCAACTACTTTGAAATCAACAGAAAATTTGGTATTGCCAGTAATTGATTTGATAGCAAATTCTAATAATATATCTAATGGTGGTTCATATAATGGTATGTTTAGAGATTGTACAAATATGACTAAAGGACCAAGTGTATTACCTGCATTAACAGTTGATTATGGTGGTTATTCTTCTATGTTCGAAGGTTGTGTAGCATTGACAGTTGCGCCTATAATTTCTGCGACAACAGTAAATACTCAAGGAATGTCAAGAATGTTTAATATGATAAGAAGTGGTAGTGTTACATCAGGTTTGACAGTAGCACCAGAATTACATATTACTACAATGGCTGGTACTCAATGTTGTCAATATATGTTCGAAGGAAATGCGAGCTTAACAACAGCTCCATCAATATTACCTGCTACTAGTTTAAAAGCGAATTGTTATTCTTATATGTTTACTGATTGTCCTAGCTTGACTACTACACCAGAACTTCCAGCTACTACATTAGCAAACTATTGTTATAGAGAGATGTTTAAACATTGTACTAGCTTGACTACTGCACCAGAACTTCCAGCTACTACATTAAAAACTGGTTGTTATAATGGTATGTTTAATGGATGTAGTAATTTGAATTACATTAAAGCATTATTCAAAACAACACCTAGCGCATCATATACATCAGGTTGGGTTACTAGTGTTGCTGCAACAGGTACATTTGTAAAGAATGAGAAAGCAACATGGAATGTAACTGGTGTAAATGGTATACCTACAGGTTGGACAGTTGAAACATTTTTACCATACGAAGAACAATATCTTACATTTGAGTCATTAGAAGACAACAACACAATAGGGTGGTATGGTAATGGTATAACAAAGGATATATCATATAGTATAGATGGTGGTAATACTTGGAATACTGTCACCGGTGTTGATGGAAGTGATGTTACAATTGCTACAATTAATACTGGTGAGAAGATACTATTTAAAGGTACAAACTCAGCTTATGGTGAAAGTAATATATATACATGTTTTACTTCAACTTATAATTTGAATATCTATGGTAATATAATGTCATTGATATACAGTGATAATTTCTCACAGCAAACTTCAATTACTTCAACTTATACATTTTATGAATTATTCAAAAATATTAAAGTAGTTGATGCAAGTAATTTAGTGTTGCCTGCTACAACATTAACTGAAAGTTGTTATCGATATATGTTCTATAATTGTACTGCACTCACAACAGCTCCAAAATTACCTGCTACTACATTAGATACGTGGTGTTATGAAGGTATGTTCGATGGTTGTACATCATTGACAACAGCCCCAAAATTACCTGCTACAAAATTAGCTTCATATTGTTATGAGTATATGTTCTATGGTTGTAGTTCATTGGTTGAGGCTCCAGAATTGCCTGCTACAACACTGGCAGCTGCTTGTTATGCTGATATGTTCTATAATTGTACTGCATTGACTACAGCTCCAGCATTGCCTGCTACTACATTAACAAATGGTTGTTATAGAGAAATGTTCCAAGGTTGTCGTGCATTGACTAAAGCACCAGAACTTCCAGCTACCACATTAGCAACACAATGTTATCAGAAAATGTTCGCTTATTGTTATTCATTGACTGAAGCTCCTGAATTGCCTGTGACAACACTGTCAGATAGTTGTTATGCTTATATGTTCTATAATTGTACTGCATTAACAAAAGCTCCTGAATTGCCTGCTACAACATTAACTTCTAGTTGTTATTATGGTATGTTCCAAGGTTGTACCTCATTGACAACAGCTCCAGCATTGCCTGCTACTACATTAGTTACTTATTGTTATAGATATATGTTCTCTGGTTGTAGTAATTTGAATTATATCAAAGCATTATTCACTACAGATATTACAAACGACACCTATTATACTAGCAGCTGGGTAAATGGAGTTGCTGCTACTGGTACATTTGTGAAAAATTATGAAGCAACATGGACTAACACTGGTATAAATGGTATTCCTACAGGATGGACAGTTAAAAAAGCTGGTGCTGAAACTAAATATCTTACATTTGAATCATTAGTAGACAACAACACAATAGGTTGGTATGGTGATAGTATAGCAAGGGATATATCATATAGTATAGATGATGGTGCTACTTGGACTACTGTCACTGGTGTTGTTGGAAGTGATGTGCCAATTGCTACAATTAATACAGGAAAGAAGATATTATTCAAAGGTACAAACTCGGCTTATGCTGAAGGTGATAGAGTTCTTTCTAACCGTACGAACTTTACTTCTACTGGAAATCTGAACATCTATGGTAATATAATGTCAATGTTATATGGCGATAATTTCATAGGGCAAACTACAATAACTGCACCTGAAACATTTAGAGCATTGTTTAGTAATTTAAATGTAGTTGATGCAAGTAATTTGATACTTCCAGCCACCACATTAACTGATAACTGTTATGAGTTTATGTTTGATGGTTGCACAGCATTGACAGCTGCTCCAGAATTACCTGCTACAACATTAGCTACTACTTGTTATGGTGGTATGTTCCATAATTGTACATCACTTACAACAGCCCCAGAATTGCCTGCTACTACATTAGCTGATGGTTGTTATTACTGGATGTTCTATGATTGCAGCTCATTGACTAATGCTCCGGCATTGCCTGCTACAACATTAGCTTCTACTTGTTATATGTCGATGTTCCAAGGTTGTACTTCGTTAAGAACAGCTCCAGCATTGCCTGCCACAACAATAACGTTTCGTTGTTATCGAGGTATGTTTGTTGGTTGTAAATCACTCACTACAGCTCCTGCATTGCCTGCTACAACATTAGATACAGATTGTTATGAATGTTATGCTGGTATGTTCAATGGTTGTACTTCATTGACAACAGCTCCTGCATTGCCTCTTACAACATTATATAATAGTTGTTATCAAGGTATGTTTGATGGCTGTACTTCATTGACAAGAGCTCCAGAACTTCCTGCTCTGACATTAGCAACTTTTTGTTATAAAGAGATGTTCAAAAATTGTACTAATTTGAATTATATTAAAGCTATGTTCACTACAGATATTAGTAGTACTGATATTTATACTGAGAATTGGGTTTCTGGCGTTGCTGAGACAGGTACATTTAGAATAAATGAAAATGCTGAATGGATAAAATATGGTGCCAGTGGTATTCCTACAAATTGGACTGTAACAACTCAAGAACCTTATGAAGACCAATACTTGACTTTTGAATCATTAGAAGACAACAACAACATAGGATGGTATGGATCAGGTTTAACTAGAAATATGACATATAGTGTAGATGGTGGTAATACTTGGACTACTGTCAGTGCAGTTGATGGAAGTAATGTGGTACTTGCTACATTGAACACTGGTGAGAAGATATTATTCAAACAAAACTATGACAGATTTAGTAATGCTTATAGGAGATTTACTCATTTTACAACTTCTGCTACAGTTAAAGCTTATGGTAATATAATGTCATTGTCATATGGAGATAATTTCATAGGACAAACAGCAGTCAGAACACAATGGGCATTCAAATCTATATTCTCTGGTACTAAAATCACTGATGCAAGTAATTTGATACTTCCAGCAACTTCATTACAATCTCACTGTTATGAATGTATGTTCATGAACTGTAGCTATTTGACTATAGCTCCAACATTGCCTGCTACAACATTGGTAGCTAGTTGTTATAATGAGATGTTCAGATATTGTGATAATTTGAATTATATCAAAGCATTGTTCACTACTACTCCTGGCTCATCTTATACTAGCTATTGGGTACAAGGTGTCGCTGCTTCAGGTACATTTGTGAAGAATGCAAATGCAAGTTGGGCTACTACAGGTGTATATGGTGTTCCTACAGGTTGGACAATTCAGACTGAGTAAACACTTTGACTATCAAATACATATAAATCTAATTGAAATCGAGCTATGCAACATGGCTCGATTTTTGCATTTATTAACATTCATTTTTCGAATTTTCTTAAATGTGTCTCTATGTTATGTTTGTAATTTTTAATTAATCATTTAGAACCTTACGGTGTACAGGTGAACCGTTCAGAGAAATTATGAAACCAAGAATTACAAAATCAATCAAAGAAGTAGCATTAGTAATGGATGGCCTTCAGAAGAAGTTCGGACTAAGATTTGACTACAATAGTCCAGATTTGGGCAGGTTCGCAGAATACATCAAATCTGAATTGAAGTTTGTTCGGAAAATAACACCAGAGAAATATCAATCAGATGTAATTGACATAACAATCACTAGAGTTTATTTGGCTAATTTCACTGGTATCTAGAGCGCCCAGAGACGCCGCCTGAAGCACTTTTGAACTTCTGGTGTTAATTTATTCACCAAATCATCAAAAATGCTTCAGGCGCAATAGTGTTAATAAGTGTTAAAATTTAAATATAGTTTGAATTTCTTAGGTACTGTTTCTATATAATATATGTAAAACAAAACAAATAATATTAACTTTCTAAAACAAATAAATTATGGAAAAGAAAAATTTTATTACTGTTAATTGGAGTGTTGAAGATTGTAACCCTTGGACATCTGAGATGGAAATTACCCGTGTTTCATCGTCTGGCTTCTATTGTAAAGTAAATGACCCAAGAATACGTATTGATAATGAAGAAAAGGAAGTGTTTATTCCTATTAGTAAAAGTAAATATAATGATTATTTTGACATTACAGAATTAAGAGCTCATGGTATAATGGCATATATTAAATACGAAGATGTCGAAAAGGTAATTAAAGAAAATGGTTGGAAAATTGGTGAATATGATTTTCATCCAGTTATTATTGATGAGAGTTTTGACAAGAAAATGACTGTAAAGGAAGCTTATTATAAGTCAAATGTTATTGGTAGAATTATTAACAAATTTCCAAATGACCTTGATACTGCACCAGTAGCTAATATGACACTAGCAGAAGCAAATAAAAT
>Ga0326513_10002752_pt1 | contig 12895 bp, 10 predicted proteins | sample 2_2465_0518_D_FD_203654 | JGI IMG/M metagenome (GOLD analysis project Ga0326513, IMG submission 203654) | Bovine rumen microbial communities from UC Davis, California, United States - 2_2465_0518 | ecosystem: Host-associated > Mammals > Digestive system > Stomach > Rumen | place: USA...
TATGGGGTAAGGGGATTTTGTGTCTGCGACATTTCTGTTGTGCAAGAAATATGTACAATAAAATGAATTTTGTCGCTTTGCAAGCAAAATCCCACTAAACCCTATAGGTTGCGGATTTGAGGATAAACACAAAAGTTTTTCCTTGTTTTTTTGTCCTTTTTGATAAAATAAATACTGATTTTGAGTGAATTAGGCTTTTTTTGCATGATAATTGGTGATGAAATTGAAGGATTTTAACAGATATGTGACTGTAATACAAAGAAGTGTTTAAAGTGTAAAAGGTTTTATAAAAATTGGTCTTTTTTTCCATAATTGTGATGATTTTCGGGAAAAAGTATATAACTTTGCACTCAGAAAACAAAAGCTGGGCGCGAGAAAGCTTTCGCATATTGCACTCAGAAAACAAGAATGGGTAACCGCCCGTATAGGCGAAAATGAAAAAATAAAACGTATTTTCTTATGTATAATATTCTTAGTTTTGTTTATGCTTCAGCCCCTCAGTGGTTGTATGATATACTTCTCTTGGTGTTGTGTGTCATGGCTATATGGATTTTCTCTCGCAGGAAACTTATCCGTGTTAAGTTAAGAAGACTGCTTGGAGTGGTTTACATTGAATATCTTGTACTATTGATTTGTGCTACAGTTATATTCAGGGATTCCACATGTGCATTGGGCGTTGAGTTCGTTCCTTTCTGGAACTACAATGAATATTTCACAATGGATGTGCTTTATGAGTCTTTACTCAACATCGTGATGTTCATACCAGTAGGTTTCTGTACTTCAGTATTCCTCAAGCGTCATTTGTTGGTTAAGATATTCCTTTTGTCAATGGCTCTTTCATGCTCAATAGAAGTAACCCAGTATCTTCTCAAATGCGGATTCTGTGAGACCAATGACATAATGAATAATTCTGTTGGCGGTGTGCTGGGATATCTATTATATAAGGTAACACCTGTGATGCTCAATTATTTCCATCAGATAAGATTCGACTATTATGGTCAGAATGCAATAGTTGGAACGATGTAAAAACGATATAAAAAGAAGACAACTGAAGAATTGATTCTCAGTTGTCTTTTTTTTATTTCTTGTTGTTTGCAGCATATTCAGTCGGCTTCTGGCCGATTTCACGCTTGAATGTGCGACTGAAATTGTTCGCATCGTCATATCCGCATTTCAGAGCCACCTGTCCAACGGTGTATCTTCCAGTTGACAATAATTCCTTTGCGTAATCCATACGTATTGTCAACAGATACTTACCACCGGTCTGACCTGTGATTGCCAGTATCTTACGACGAAGATTCTGGTTTGTAATACCAAGACTTTCGCAAACAGTATCACAGTTCACATGCTTCTCTTTCATCTGTTCATAGACGAGCTTTTCAACCTTCTTGAGGAAGTCCTTTTCTTCTTTTCTCATGATGACATATAATTAGTGAATAATATTTGTTGCCTTTTTGTCCTCTTTTTCCTGAGTGCAAAGATAGTTATTATTTATGATAATAACAATAATATCAATTTGTTTTTTGCCTTTTCGTGCATTAAAGGGAAAAATAAAGTCGCAATGCTGATTTTTTAGCAATGCTCAATATAGAGTGTTTGTATAGGTTTTATACATCATGTTATTCAATCCTGCTTGCAGAAATCGGCATGAAGTGATTTTTTTTCGTTTTTACATATATAATTATTGTATATGGAAAAAAATCAGTATATTTGCAAATTAAATAGAGAAAACATGATGAATAACAAAAAAAACATATCAAATATTCTGTTGTTGAGTTTGGTCTGCACCATCTTCATCAGTTATCCTAATGTGCTTTTCATTAATATGGACTGGCAGCATCTTTCAGAGGAGGCGAGAGGCAGTTATATTAATAGCACAATGATACGATTCCTGCTGTTTTGGGTGTTCATCTCAGTTTCATTGTATATGAACCAGCAGGTACTCCAGACACATTCGGTAAAGGTCCGTATCCTGACAAACACACTTTTCACACTTTTTGTCTTTGGAATATATAAAGGTGTCACAACGCTTATATGTCCGGGATTTGATTGTCGCACAGTCATCCTTACATTCCAGTTCATTGTATTTGGAATGATGGGACTCTTTCTTGGATACACCGACTATCTTAACCGTATTCACAAGAAAAAGGAAGAAGAGCTTAAACAACTCAAAATGGAAAGTCTGCAAAGCAGGTGTACGGCTCTTACAAATCAGATAAATCCGCATTTCTTTTTTAATGCGCTCAATGGCATAAGCAGTTTGGTGAGGAAGAAAGACGACAAAACGGCTTTGTGCTATATAGATCATTTGAGTGATATTTTCAGGTATATTCTCCAGAGTGAGAACAAGGGAATAGTGACTCTAGAGGAGGAACTTGATTTCGCACGCTCGTTCAGCGAGGTTATGCAAGTGAGATATGCGGGAAAGTGGGATGCCACGTTTGATGTTCCTGACGATTGTTTGAATTATGGCATTCCTGTACTTGCGCTTCTTCCATTGATTGAAAATGTAGGAGTTCATAATATGATTGATAGCGAACATAGAATGAATATTCATGTTCATATGAACGAGAATAAGGAACTTGTTGTGAGCAATCCTGTTTTCCCAAAACTGTTCAAACAGGACACTCATGGCACAGGACTGAAGAATCTTGACAAACGTTTCCTGTTGCTTATGGACAAGAGAATCCGAGTGGAAAAAACGGCTGATGAGTTTAGCGTGATTTTACCTCTAAAAAGTTGAATAATTCTTCGATAATTCCCATTTATTCATCTTCCAAAAAAGTTTTTTTAGGCAAAAGTGAAAAAAGATATAAAAAAATTTGGAGAAATGAAAGAATATGTTTATATTTGCAATCGTTATAGTTCTAAACAAACTTTAACAAACATATAAACTGGTAAATCAAATCTGGCTAATCGCAGATATTAACCATATAAATGCCACGAAATTAAAAATGTATTAACCTTTAAAACGTAGATGAATATGAAGAAGATGTTTAACCTTATTCCAATGATAACCTTGTTCTTGGGGTTCATTTCTATGAATGCTCAAGCACAGGAGATTAATATGGTGGATGAACAGAATTTCTATGAAATCCAGGAAAACAGCGAAGGATCATCATTAGTCGTTACAATAGATGGAATCCGCAAGGTTGCGGATTTTGATGATGAAAGCTCAGGACTTTTACCAAAATATCTTGGAAAATACAAGAATGCTCTCGTTTTTATGGAGGAAGCCACCAAGACTAAGCGTAACATTTTGGTGTTCCGACCAATTAATGGTACTGTTTGGCAGTCAACTTACGAGAATACCTTGTGCAGAAGAGGCGAAAGGGAGGAATGCCTTATGTTCTTTGGTGACAATCCAATAAAAGTTGAATACAACAGAGTCGGTGGTCCAAAGACAAAGTTCACAAAGGCAGATTCTAAATACGCTAAGTTCAAGGGACGTTCAATATCTTCTTGCGATGGAGAGTTCACCTCTTCTAATGATGAAGACTAATCTCTGTTGCATCAGAATAATTCTTGGATATATAGAATAAAACAGTCAGCCGTTTTTCGTTGTAAGGCGAAGAACGGCTGACTGCTTTTTGTCTCTATGTTTGGATTATCCAGAAATACTAGTATCACTAGTTTTTATAGATTGTTTACTAATTGTCAAACTTGAGTTAGAAGTTATTGGCACTTACCTCGAAATATGCTTGTGGATGAGCACAAGTTGGGCAGATGTCTGGAGCCTTAGTACCTACTACTATATGACCACAGTTACGGCACTCCCATACCTTCACCTCTGACTTCTCGAATACCTGAGCCGTCTCAATATTCTTAAGAAGAGTACGATAGCGCTCCTCGTGATGCTTCTCGATAGCAGCAACGAGACGGAACTTCTTCGCGAGTTCAGTAAAGCCCTCCTCATCAGCAGTCTTTGCAAAGTTTTCGTACATATCCGTCCACTCATAGTTCTCACCATTTGCAGCATCAAGAAGATTCTCAGCCGTTGTGCCTATACCATCGTGAAGTTCCTTATACCACATCTTAGCATGTTCCTTCTCGTTGTCTGCCGTCTGAAGGAAGATAGCAGCCATCTGCTCAAAACCGTCCTTCTTTGCGCGAGAAGCGAAGTATGTGTACTTGTTACGAGCCTGTGATTCACCTGCAAATGCAGCCTCAAGGTTCTTCTCTGTCTGTGTACCTGCATATTTGTTTGCCATAGTCTTTGAAGTTTTAATTAATGTTTTAGTATAATAAATATGTTATAAATGCTGTGAAATCAAGTTCTTAAGGTCGTTGAGCCTTATAGTGCCGCTCTGACGCCATACCGCCTCACCATTCTTGAAAAGCATGAATGTAGGAACTGACATAATGCGATATTGCGTAGAGATAGCCTCATTCTTATCAACATCAATCTTTATGATTCGGATGCTATCGCCAAGATCATCCTTCAGTTGCTCGAGTACTGGGTGCATCATCTTACAAGGTCCGCACCAAGTTGCATAGAAATCTACAAGTGTCAACTTTTCACTCTTGATTATGTCATTGAATTTCTCCATAGTTGTAATTTTTTTTAGATTGTTACTTGTTTATTGAATTCTGATGCAAATATACGAACTTAATCATAGATAAACGAATGTTTGTGTCTATGCAAGTATAGACGGAATCTATACTTGATTTGACATAAGGAATAGTAATTCCTCGACAAAATTAAATATTTTAATCGAATAAACAAAAAAAACGGCGAAAAAATGCGACTTAAGGTAGAAAAAACATAGTAATCCAATATTTGTCATGAAAAAAGCTTGTTCATAAGGTTTTAAGGTTTACAGGTTGTCTGGTCATAAGGTCAGAACCATTAATGGAAATCCGACCTAAGAACCTTAAACCTATAAACCTTAAACCTTTTTGAAATATTTACTTCATCACCTTCGTCGTCGTGCCGTCAGAATGCTTGATGATATTAATGCCATTCTGAAGCTGTGGCAAAGAGCGTCCCTGAATGTCGTATATTCCTATCACATCATTCTTTGATGACAATCCAGGAAGCTGAATCAATGTAGCACCGGCATCGTGACGCACAAGCTTTATATTCCCCACCAATGCCTCGTTAAGGCCACCAGACGACTTGGCAACATCCCATCTGAGGACATAGTTATCAGTAGCGGTAATCTCAAAGTCAAGGGCAAAATCACTTGCCTTAGTGATGCGGGCAGAGGATCCATTTGTAGAAACGAAATACTCTGGAGTAGAGACCGTTGAGGCTATATTAGTGCCTGAAGTCGTCAGAATATTTGCAATCACCTTTGGTGTTGCCTTCCAGCCTACGGTTGAGTAATAAAGAGTATATTTGCCCGGTTCGAGTTGCAGACGGTAGTTGTTCTCCTCACCATAGCTCACATAGCCATCGGCTGAGTTGCCAGTACGGAAATAGAAGGCGAACTGCATGAGTCCTTCAGCAGAGAAGCCCATGATACGAGGGCCGAGTGTGTAAGTTCCAGCCTTACGAATGCCATCCTCAAACTTTGCCCGCCATCCGGCAGGAATACATGAAGCACCATAGAGGTCGTAGCCATCGGTCATTATGCTGACCACGTTCTCATCCTCAATGTTATCAGGAATGTCTGTACGTGCGCTGTTCTTCGTAAAGATGAAGGTATTCACGCTATAAGGAGCCACGCTAACCTCTGGCTGATATGTCTCGGCATCAAGGGCAACATCCGATTTCTGAGCGTTGAGAGTCTCGCTTGTCACTATCATACTACCTTTAAGCGTGTTGAATGGCAAGGACAGGGTAGTGGTGAACGTATCGCCTGAAGGATTGAGCACCATAACGATAGTACTGTCGCCTGTCTGTGAAAGATATGCGGATGAAGAAAGCGAACCTGTGGCGTCATCGAGAGAGTGACGAATACGAGTACTACCCGATACATACTTAGCATACTGCGAGAGAATATATCCGCGCTTGGTAATGGCATTGTTAGTTGTGCCATAATTTCCATCGCCAAGACATCCGTAGTAACGCTTGAGCGAATAGTGAACCCACGCACTCATATTGGCGAGCATGGCATCATTAATGCTACGGGCAAAGAGGAAACCGTCATCCTTCCAGTTTATGTTCTGTCCATTGTTCTGCTGACGCTCATTGATAAGGAACTCCGTCATCCATACCTCCTTACCCTTCTGTGCTGCAAGAGGGTAGGAAGAACCGTCCCAACCATAGAAATGACCGCCCACAATGTCGAGCTGCTTGCAAGCCTCTTCATCGTTGAGTATAGCCTCGTGAATGTTCTTTGTGAAGTGAATAGCCTCTGGGGCGATAATCTTGCACTTGATGAGAGAGCCGTAATTACGCAGGAACTTAGCCAATTTCTCGCCTGTCCAGATACAACTCTGATATTCGGCATTCCAGTCAGGCTCATTCTGAATAGATACCGCATCAATTTCCACGCCCTGTTCCTTCATATATTCATAATAGGAGTTGAGGAACTTAGCCCAGTCCTCGTAGCGTGATTCAAGCAACTCACCACCATTGCTGTCGCTATTGTTCGTTTTCCATGATGCTGGTGGCGACCAAGGAGAAGCGAAAATGAAAGCTCCGTTCTTCTTGGCGTTCTTGGCATTAGCCACACCAGCACTCCACGCGCTCTTGTTGTTGGCAATGTAGAGACGGAGCACATTAAGCCCCAGTTGGTTATCCGCCTTACCGAAGAGTTTGTTCATCTCCGTTTCACCGAGCCAATATGACCAAGTAGGACTTGGAGAGAAGCCGCCAAAGCCTGTTACGTGCTGATATTGCACTCTACCGTCAATATTTATGCTTGCCTTCTTGTTTGCTGCATAGGCAGAAGCACTTACCAAAAGAGATAATACTGCTACAGTAAATTTGTTCATGATTAGTATTTATTAGATTGTTTTATGTTTAGATTTCTTTTTCGATTGCAAAAATATAATTTTTTTCGCAGAAAACAATAGGATTGTTCATTTTTTTGATGTTGGGATATAAAAAATCAACTTGTAAGGAGTTCGAGGAGTACATGGGGGCAGTTGTAAGGAGTTCAAGAGGATACCTTGGGTGATGAAAACCATCGTCTTATACTCCTTTCACTCCTTAAACTAAACACTCTTCACTTTAATCTTACAGCTTCATTATACCTTCACATAGGTTTTATCCCGTTGATAAAACTATAAAAACACAATAATTTAACCTTTATAAGACCATTATATTACCATAGTTAATGGTATTATTATGGTATTATAATGGTAATATAATGGTATTATTATGGTATTATCATCGAGTTTGGTTGGGAGGTGCAAGGGAGAAGCATAGGAAGAGCAACGAAGGTAAAACGTATAATCAAGAGTCTTAGTTTCTGTTCGTAACCGTCGAATGCATTTTATAAATTATTTTTTACGTAAATATTTGGTTCTATCAGATATTTTGTGTATTTTTGCATACTCTGGTTGTAGAAGTCTAACCTCTGTCACAATCCCTAACTCCGTGACAAGAATTGGAGATTATGCTTTCTATGGCTGCGGTGACCTAGTTTCAATCACTTTTGAAAGAAGTACACCTCCTGAGTTTGGGGAAGATGTTTTTGAGGGAGTTGATAAATCCATCCTCGTATATGTTCCGGCTAATAGCTTAGAGGCATATAAGAAGGTGTTGGGAATTTATTTCCAAGAAGCATCTATACAAGCATTACAACATTAATGATGATGACAAGCACAGAGTTGTCTATAACTTTGTGCCTTTGTGCCTTTGCGTTTGGGAGAAATGACGGATTTAGATTGTTTGATTGTTCTTGTGTTATAGATTGTTCTTGTATAAAACCGATATTCCTGCGGACAAAAGCGATAAATGTCGTTTTTTCGTTAAACTTTATCTGTTTTTCTGCGTCTTTATCAAAGATAAAGATTTTGGTAAATAGGTAAAGCTAAATTATTATACTAAACTTAATGAAGAAAATTATTTATTCTATAGCCCTGTCTATAGCTTTTATTCCGGCTTCTGCGGGAAACAGAAGTTCGTTGTCGTTTGATACTTATGAATGGGACTTTGGCGCTATTGATGCAGCCAAAGGTACTGTGTGTCATACGTTTACATTCAAGAATGTGTCTAAGGCTCCTGTAAGGATTGCCAAGACGAATGCAAGTTGTGACTGCATCACAGCTCGCTATCCTTCTAATGCCATTAAGCCTGGAGAAGAGGCTAAGGTGTTGTTGGCTTTCTCTCCTAACAATGCATCTGGAAAGACATATCGCAGCGTAGAACTTATTGATGCGGAGGGTAACACCCTCGGTGCGCTATCGGCAAAGGCGGTGGTTGGTGAGGCTAACTTGGTTGTTGCCCAGCAGGACAGCAAGTATAAATATCCTTTCCAGAACCCAAGTCTATCACGAGAGGAGCGTGTGGAGAACCTTATCTCTCTGCTTACACCTGAGGAGAAGGTGGGACTGATGATGAACAAGTCTGTTTCGGTGGATCGTCTCGGCATTCCTTCATACAACTGGTGGAGCGAGGCTTGTCACGGTGTTCGTCAGGGTGGCTACACGGTTTATCCTCAGCCTATAGGTATGGCTGCTGCCTTTAGCGAGAAACTGATTTATGATGTGTTCTCTACGGTATCGGACGAGGCTCGTGCCAACTGGAACCGCTCTGACCACAACGTATTCAACGTGCCAATGGGCATGACTTACTATCCGGGCAATCCTGAACTCACGTTCTGGTGTCCTAACGTGAACATTTTCCGTGATCCTCGCTGGGGACGCGGTCAGGAGACCTGTGGTGAGGACCCATATATGAATGCCGTGCTTGGCGTGCAGACGGTGCTCGGTATGCAGGGCAACAATGACAAGTATTTCAAGACACATGCCTGTGCTAAGCACTATGCCGTGCATAGCGGTCCGGAGCCTTTGCGCCACTCTTACAACGCAACAGTATCAATGCGTGATCTCTGGGAAACCTATCTCCCTGCCTTCAAGGCTCTGGTGAAGAAGGCAAACGTGAGAGAGGTGATGTGTGCATACAACCGCTATGAGGGTAAGCCTTGCTGCACGAGTGACCGATTGCTGGTGGATATTCTTCGCCGTAAGTGGAACTATGACGCAATAGTGCTGACTGACTGTGATGCCATAAATAACTTCTATAACAAGGGACAGCACGAGACGCACAAGGATCCTCTGTCTGCTTCGGTTGATGCCGTGCTGAATGGCACAGACCTTGAGTGCGGTAAGGTGTTCATGGTGCTTACGGAGGCTTTGCAGAAGGGACTCATAAAGGAGTCGGTTCTTGACGACCATCTCAGAAAGACACTCATGGGACGCTTTGAGCTTGGTATGTTCGACCCTGCCGATATGCTTCCTTGGGCTAATCTCACTCCTGACGTGATAAGCAGCGAGGCTAACAACGACCTTGCTACTCAGGCTGCACGCGAGTCAATGGTTCTGCTGAAGAACAATGGCGTGCTTCCTCTTTCAAAGGACATAAAGACCGTTGCGGTGGTTGGTCCTAATGCTGATGATGTGGAGCTTCTCAACGGAAACTATGGCGGTACTCCTACTGATAACCATAAGCACTCATTGCTTGAGGGTATCAAGAATGCTGTTCCTGGTGCAAAGGTAATCTATCACAAGGCTTGTACTCTTGCCGACGAATACAACACAATCGGTCATCTGAAGGACTTCAATGACGGAAAGGGCGCATTCGTTGAGTTTTGGAACAACAACGAGCTTGAGGGCGAGCCTGCAGTTACTGGTTACTATACTGATGCGTTCAACTTCTCAACCTTCGGTGGATGGGGATTCGCACAGGGAGTAAGCACAGAGAAGATTTCCGTACGTGTGACAGGTACTTATAAGTCAACCTTCACAGGTGATATGAAGTACACTCTCACTACCGATAACGGCTATATCCTCAAGGTAAACGGTGAGGTTGTAGAAAAGGCTGAGCCTTCACGCCGTCGTTTCGGTTTCGGCAGAGCACCTGAATATAAGTCATTCCCAGTAAAGGAGGGCGAGACTTACAATATCGAGATTGAGTATCGTCGTGGCAATGGCAACTTCGCTATGCTCCGTGGTGATATCTGCGAGAGAAAGCTTGTTGACTATACCGACATCGCCAATGATGTTAAGCAGGCAGATGCTATTATCGTGATTGGCGGTATCTCTGCAAGTATGGAAGGTGAAGGTGGCGATAAGGCCGACATCGAGCTTCCAAAGGTACAGCAGAGACTTCTTGAGGCTATGCGCGGAACTGGTAAGCCTGTAGTTATGGTGAACTGCTCTGGTTCTGCTATCGCATTCGGTAGCGTTGAGGACAAGTATGATGCTCTCATTCAGGCTTGGTATCCTGGACAGGGTGGTGCAAAGGCACTTGCTGATGTAATCTTCGGCGATTACAATCCTTCTGGCAAGCTTCCTGTTACATTCTACACATCAAACAACGACCTGCCTGACTTCCTTGACTACAGTATGGAAAACCGTACATACCGTTACTTCAAGGGCAACGCTCTCTACCCATTCGGCTATGGAATGTCATATACAACATTCAACTATGGCAAAGCAAAACTCTCTAAGTCTTCTATGAAGAAGGACGGCAAGATAACAGTCACCATTCCTGTCACAAATACAGGTAACCGTGAAGGTGAGGAAATCGTTCAGGTGTATGTAAAGGCATTGGAATATGCCGATGCTCCTATCAAGTCGCTGAAAGGCTTCCAGAAGATTAAACTTGCGGCTGGTGAGACTGGCAAGGCTGTGATCACACTCGATGGCGAATCTTTTGAATACTATGATCCGTCAATTGATGAGCTTTCTACACGCTCTGGTAAATATCAGATTATGTACGGTAGTTCTTCACTTGACAAAGATTTACAGGTCTTGGATTTTTCTGTAAAGTAAGTTTTTTTTGTATAAATTGAGGCCCGCCCCGTTATGAGGCGGGTTTCTTTTTTTCTTGCTTGGAGAGGGTAGAGATGTTTTTTTCCTGTTTTTCTTCATTTTTTTGAGAGATTTGTATGTTAATTATGAGAAAAAACTTATCTTTGTACTCACAAATCAGCTTCTTGCGAGGAAGCACTCAATAATCAAACAATCTAATAAGAAAAATAATATGCTAAACGAAATCTACACTCAGATATGCGCTTCGGAAGTTAATGCCATTGGAGCAATATACAAGTTATTTATCAGTCTGTTACTTGGAGGAGTGATAGGCGTTGAGCGTCGTCAGAAAGGACAGGTGGCAGGTATGCGCACGTTTGCCCTTATCTCCATGGGAGCAACTCTTGCCATGCTCATTTCCATCTATATCCCACAGGAATACATGGGATTGAAGAATGGAGACCCAGGACGTATTGCGGCTCAGGTAATATCAGGTATCGGTTTCCTCGGTGCTGGCGCCATCATTCAGATGAAAGGCTCTGTCAGGGGACTTACCACAGCTGCGGGTATATGGATGACTGCCTGTATAGGCTTGGCGGTTGGTGCCGGAATGTTTGTCATTGCCACGGCTGCCTGTTTCCTTATCATTGCCATCTTGAAGGCTTTTGAGTTCTTTGAGAAGATATTCCTCAAGGGCACAGAGCAGAATGTGATAAGGTTGAAGGTGTCAAGAATCGTCAAGGACTCAAATGTTTACCACGATTGCTTCAAGAGACACAACGTCCATCTGTCATACGAGTATCTGCGTTATGACTATACGGAGAACTTCACTACTTTCAACTTCATTGTACGCACCAATGACCGTACGGATTTCGTGGAACTCTTCCATGATATTCACTCCTTGGGCGATGTAATGTCGCTTACCCTGACCAATGAGGTGAACTAAATGAAATTCTATGGAGTCGCGTTTCGTGACGTCATCGGGCACCAATGATATAATTTGAAAACGAAAAACGCTTTCAAATCAGGAGAGTGGATTATGGCAGACGATGAGCACCCCCTAATGATATATATCGGTGTGTGTGTTTGGTAACAGATACTATGTTACCTTTTGCCGTTTGTGGAGTGTCTTATATAATCTGTGTTATACGTGGGTGAGACGGCATCGGCATCACTATGGAAAAAGAAAGGTAACATAGTAACTGTTACCAAATAAGGGGACTATCCCCCCATACATCCTAAAGGTCTTATTATATAAATAAATATTATTTATTTATATAATAAGCATTATAAAGTAGCTTTCCGGGTGTGTGTGTTTGGTAACAGTTACTATGTTACCTTTGTCGCTTTTGGAGTTTCTTATATAATCTGTGTTATGCGTAGGTGAGACGGCATCGGCATCACTATGAAAAGAAAGGTAACATAGTAACTGTTACCAAATAAAGGGACTATCCCATACATTCTAAAGGCGTCTTTCCTGATTTTTGTTTACAGTTTAGTTGTTATTATACTGCATTCGTTGACATCATACTTGAAAGGTTGTCGGTTTCCAGGAAAGGTTTACACAATCCTGAATTCGTTGACAACATACTGAATTCGTTTACTCCGCATAGGAAACTATGAAAAACACTATTCCCAAACCATCTCTCATGTTGATACGGGCTTTCAATGAGATTCTGCAAGAACTTCCAACATCCTTCGATGTAGTTCCGATGTACCTCCGTTATAAGTCCGTTGTAAGTCCGTTGTAAGTCCGTTCATCCTATAATCCTAGGAGCGGACTCAGAGCGAAGGCACAACTCTAAGTTTGCATCGTCTAAGAAAAAGATATGATAATCTTTGCTTAGTAAGGCCAGATTCCTTACCTTTGTTGTAAAAAGGAGGAATCGGCCTGCTGGAGAGGGAAACTCAGGAGGCACTTGGGGAAATAAATCCCAGCCTTCGCATCAGTCCTCCCAGCCACGTTGCAAGCTCTGATAGAATGATAATGGCTACGAGCCTAGTTAGAGTTTAGAGTCAATAC
>Ga0326513_10002755_pt1 | contig 12889 bp, 12 predicted proteins | sample 2_2465_0518_D_FD_203654 | JGI IMG/M metagenome (GOLD analysis project Ga0326513, IMG submission 203654) | Bovine rumen microbial communities from UC Davis, California, United States - 2_2465_0518 | ecosystem: Host-associated > Mammals > Digestive system > Stomach > Rumen | place: USA...
TACATAGAAAATGCATCAGCTGATCTTCTAACTCCACTAAAATATTCTAGTTTATCAGTCAGTTTAGATTTTTTATCAAATATAGTGTAATTAATTAAGATATGTATTAAATTAACTATTTCATTAACTTCATCAGTTTTAGACATTCTTGTAACTTCTGATTGTATTATTTTATGTGAATTTTGTGGATCTTTACTGTTATTAAAATCCGACTTATTCATTAATACTTTCAAAGTTGGAGAAAAATATTCACTCATTTGCATGAGTCTAATGTTGTTAATATAATCAGTTAATTTTCCTCTCCTAATTATATTATTCTTGGTTACTATTAGTTTATTAATTGCACTATTTACTACTAAATCTATATCTATTTTTAGATATTTTAACATATCGTTAATAGTGCTTTCAGAAATACTTCTATTTCCTGTCTGTAAAAATGCTACTAATAGTTCTTTATTAATTGAGTTAATATTAAACTTATTAGAAACTGCAGACTTTATTAAAAACTTTCTAAGAATACATTCTAAAATCTTTGTATTTCTTTTTCCCAGATTTATATTAGAATTATTATTATAGAATAGTCTACGTACAAGTTCACAAACTACTGTACTAGATAGATCATCACTATAATATGTATACTTAATAGCTTCTAGTAGTTTGTTATAAATACTACTATTGCTATCATTATCTACTATAAGTGGATTTTTACTAATTTTAGCACCAAGTGGAATAGTATCAAATTCTACAAGGTTATATGAGCAATTACTTAGAACCTCTTTCATATCTGATGTATTGAGTTTCTTGAAATCCTCATAAGTTATTCCAACATGCAATGGTCTATTATCTAGTCCAGTATTATTATACAGTAACTGTGAACAATTACTTGAAAGACTTGAATGAATTGGACCTAAATAAACCAAACCAGTGTTGTATACGGTTGTTAAGTATCTTTCTCCGATTTCCCATTTTCTAGTTTTCTTCAAAACTGAACTGTAACAAGAGCATAGTTTTACATCGGAAAAGTCTTCATAACAATCCATTTCTTCATTAACAAAGAAACACTCTCTGTTGTTTGCTTTATTAATTATTATTTGAAATTTATTGTCAAATTTACCATTCGATATTTTACACTGTGTAAACAGTGTGTACATATTAATTGTGTCCTTATTAAGTATTGATCTGACGTTTTCTACTTTATACCAAATATTCTTATCTGGTAAAATGTCACTCTTTACATAGAAAGTGACATCTATACTTTTACTTATATCATGCTCAAACTTAACTTCTAGCTGATTATCATTACTAGAATTAATAGTAAAATAGTCAGCATATTTAGTACTATTGTTTATTTTTTCTTTTATCTTTGCTTTTAAAGATGCTTCGTCATTTTGTAGAAAAAATAAAACACTACTGTTGTTAAATACTAATGCAGTAATGCCATTTGGCATTGTCCATTCTAATTTTTGCGTCATGCGATACTAAATTTAATTTTTTTCTGAACACTATTGAAACTAATTGTTGAGCCTCCTAGGAAATTTTTGATCCTATTCAACTCATTGATAAGATCTTCACCTTTCTTTTCTAGCAAATCTTTAGTTACAAATTCAGAAATTTTGTCTTCTGGTATTAATTCTATAGTAGCAGACTTAAATTTTCTTTTAGCCTCATCTGGTTCCTCTATCTTAGTACAAAAGAAGAGGTGGCCTTCAAGTACATCAACCATATCAAACATCTCTGGGATATGATAAGCTGCATAATTAAACAGACATTCTACGTACTGTTCAAAAGACAAACACCTCTCTTTTAAAATGTGTGGTGTTCTCTCTGCGCTAACTTGATTGTACTCGTAATACTTTAGTTTTCCATTTACTTCAGAAATTAGATTCTTAATTACCAAAGAATTTTTGTTGTTCATATTTTATTAATTTTAATTGTTTATACTCTTTTTTAACTAAAGTGTAAGAAGAGATAAAAATAATTCTTCTTACTCTCATAAGGATTGTAGGTTTCTATATATTCCAAAAAGGAGAAATAAAAAAAAAGAGAACCTTCCTTTTCAGGAAAGCCCTCTCTTAATTTTTTAATTTAATTTAGTAAATTGAACTTTATATTTACTTTCATCCTTGACCATGCTACAACCACCTTCTTTTATGAATCTAACCATAGCATCTTCTACATAATTTGGAACTATTTCTTCTCTAGGAATGTTTGTAGTGAATTTTAGCTCTGTATCTTCATTCATTCTATCAATAATCATCTGAATTGAATGAGCATTACCAGATAATTCAATTACATCATCTGAAATCTGCTTAAATTCACAAGCTGATTCATAACCTGAACCAACCATTAGATCAAATAAAAGCATAATTCCAGTATAATTTTTACAATGTTCTGTAAAGTTCTTATCATAATACTTCTTTATTCCCCAAAGTTTATGACAAGGAATTGATCCAGTATTTGAATCATGTACAGTAATAAAACTTGTGATAGGCCAACCCTCTCGTTTTGAAACTCTAATATCATTCCAAAATCCACTGGTCATAGCTTCACTAGTACCACCCTGAATTGGAAGATTTACACCAAGTCTATTAATCTTAGCCTCAGCATTTTTCATTTCCCTAACATTATTAGTCATACTAGCTTTTACATAATCAAACCATTCTGCAACCTGAAGCCAATCTCCAAAGAAAGTATTTATATATCCATTATTATTTAATGGAAATACTTGCTGTCTAGCAATATACTCTCTCAATTTAGGATATGCATCATAAACTGTCTTGATTAAGAGATCTGCCTCTTCAGGAGAACAGTTAAGCTTACTAGCAAGAAGATTCTTACCCATACCATACATAATACCAAGAAAGATCTGCTTAAATGCTTTTCTAGCTACCTTCTTATCTTTGTCTGACATTGTATCCCACTTATCTTTATAATAAAGTTTAGCAGTGGCAACATAGACATCAATACCATTATTAAACATTCTTATAAGTTCTGGATCACCACTTTGATAACCAGCACTCTTTACCTCAGCACTACTAATATCAAAATAAGTTAATATTTGTCCAGGATATGCTCTAACAACATCCTTTATATCTGAGTGTGAAATAATAGTATGATAACCAGAACTCCATCTTTTACTAGATTTCTCCATTACTTGGAACTTAGCAGTCATCTTTGTAACAGCTCCTGGTTCATCTGGATTTGCCTCTCGAATCATTGTATGTGTTACTGGATCTTCAATAACACACTTATCTTCTCCAAGAAACATTCCAACATTCTTTCCTTTAGTTATATCATATGTACCAATATAAGTGAATAATACTTTTCTATATTTCTTAAATAGAAGATAATTCAAATTTAGTTTTCTCATAAACTTGAAGTTATCATTTATATCACTTTCATTAAAAGTACTTCTATAATAATCAATATCATTTGAAATTGAAGGGAAGAATTTTTCTTGAATTTTATAACCATTAAAGTTACTCCAAATTTCCTTTACTTGATCTGACTCTGGTTCTTTGAAAAACTCTAGGGCTAGGTCAAATATTTTATCTGGATATGTAAAATTATACTGTTCATTTTTAAACTTCTTTTCCCATTCAAACATAAAATCCGCAAATCCATCTTGAACTGTTGTTATGTTTTTATTTAAATAAAACTTTTCAGCTCCATCCAACTGCATTACGCTTTCTGTCAGTGCTGCTAACCAAACAGTTTGATATTTATATAGATTAGTAAACTCTAAGCAGATTTTATCATTTTCAATAGGACTCAGAGATTTAAAATAATTATCACTAATATAATCTGCTAATTCAACTAGATTATCCCATTTTCTTTTGAAAATATAAACAGTATCTGGAATATTGTTTATATCATTTAGCTGTTTAGTAGACATTTTCATTAGTTCATTATAAGCTCTCTGATAAAACAGATATTTTTCTAGCTCTTCATGTTTCTTACCTAATGTAAATCTTTTACCAACAACTTTTCCTTTACTATTTTTTATTTCTAGATACTTTCTCTCTTTACCAATCTTTTTATCAATTCCAGTTAAAACCTCTAGTTTTTCTGCAAAGATTGATAAGAGTTTCTTTTTTCTTACAACACTTTCATCAATTTTTCCTTTGAATTTTGCTTCGGTCATAGATTCTTTTAATTTCTCTACAAAGGCTTCAGCAAAATCGTTACCATATTTCAATGCTAACTGGCCATCATTTATACCAATTTCATTTGTATCCATAGTATCAATATTTGTACTAAGGAGGTATTTAGCAATCTCAACTGCATCACCGTGGAAGAAATTGTTTTCAGAAAGAAGCTGTTGACAAATTGGAGAATATGAATTTATATTTGCCATTGAAGTAGAGTGCTGTTGCATCTTTAATGCACAACGAGCCTCTGCACAATAAGTTATGCCCCACAATAGCTGTTTCTTACAATATTTTTCGTACTCTCTTCTAAACTGTTCATCTTTATTTATTCCTGTACTTTGAAGAAAACTCCCAAGTCTGATATTATCTGAGAATACATCCCAAGTTTCTGGCTTGAAATAGTTCTTCATTTCTATATATAGAAGTAAAGTATAGTAAGAATCAAGATTACAGTAATATCCTAGAATATTACTTGGAATACACATATATGGACTCCATGAATAATCTGCAATAAGTCTTTCAAACTCACTTTGATAACTACCGTACTTACTCATAAGAATATTCCATTCTTCAGTATTATGATAGTCATCCTGTCTTCTTACATACTGTTTATTTTTCTTTGCACCACCATCGATTTCAACATATAGCATTTTGTTGACCAGATCTGAAATCAAGTCAAACTTATCATCCCATACGTCTACACCCTCAACCATCTGAGCTGTCCATTTTAATGAGAATTTCTTTTCGTGATTACCCATTAATACATTTACAACACTGGCATCTCTAAGGTCATAAAGGTCTACATTTAACATTCTTTTTGATACCTGGTACTCATATTGCATATTATATGTCCAGATGTTTCTCATTCTCTTGAATAGAAAAGCTCCAAGTACATTATGCAAAAAGTCCTTATACAACTCTTCTCCATTTGGAACAAACATTAAGTTATACCTAATATCAGTAAAACTAATAAATCCTCCGAAGTCAGTTGTACATATAGATGCACCACTAATTTCAAATTGATAATCTAGAGCTTTACCAGAAGATTCATAGTCAAAACCAAACTGTTTATCTTCTGGAAAACTATCCAAAGTCTTTATAAATACTTTTGCATCTTCTAAAGTGTGGATAATATTATCAGCAAAGTTCCAGTCAAACTGTCGATGGACGGTTATATCATCACTAAGAAAATAGTCTACCTGATTTTTAAATGGTACCCCTTTTGAACAAGTAGCAAATGCTCCACCAGCTATCGCTAGTCTTCTTAGCTTTGCACAATCACTGTAATTTTCATTTCTAATACCAAAATGATATTTCTCTTTTAGAAAATTAAATGGCTTACCACCTATTAATAGTACAGCATCTCCGTCCTCAAGTTTAATTGCTTTTTCAGCTTCCTCAGAACTTAGATTTTCTAGGTCTTGTAATGAAATTAATTCACATACTTGATCGTTCAATCCTACGTTGTACAAATTAACTAGACTTGATACGTCATCGTAATCAAATAAAACTAGTCTTCTTCTACTCATATAAATTAGTTAAATTTTTATAAATTAATATTAATATACCTTTGAGAAAAGACTGCTAATAATTTATTAACAATCCATCTCATTACTAAGATTTCCAGTTTATTTCTTATGCGGTTAAATAACCATCATAACCTTACTATTGAAATTAAGAATTATTATATTATATGGATATTTTACATTTAAATGAATATGTATCTATTAACGGAGAGAAAATATTAGAAATAACTATTCCACATGTAGATGAAAGCTTTTTAGGAAAATTTCTAGTAGTTAGAGACTGTTGTACTGGTGATCCAGAGGTTTCAGATAAAGTTTACTATTTCTATTTTACTGTAGTAGGAATAAATGAGAAATTCGATACACTGAGATTGGAGCCATCTTATTATGGACCATTCTTATTCTCTAATACTTTTTCTTATACACTTAGTCTATTAACCACTGGAAACTTAGAGGATCCAACTCCATCTGAAGTTAATTTAATTAAGGCTGCGAGAAATAATATTGATACTAATTATATGTTTTAAATTTTAATTTATAAATTATGATAAGTACAGATAAAAACTTTATCTTTATTGATTTTGATGGAACTTTGGTAAAAACTGTAAGTGGATACTCATTTCAGACTGGTATAATTGATTGTCAGCCTATTTGGAGTGTTTGGAATTCACTTAAGACTTGGTCACAAGAAAAGAAAGCTAAGAATAAAGAAGCTTATGTAATGATTGTTTCTAATCAAGGAGGAATTGAGACTAAGCGTGGTTCTAGTGAATTTTACTTGAAAGCTAAGTTTGAATATATAAAAATGGCACTTCAGGAGTATTTGGATAAGAATATGAATAATGTAAAAGTTAATTATATTTATTGTCCAAGTAATGATCCTAAGAATCCAAATAGAAAGCCAAATCCAGGAATGTTTTCTAGATCTTTGGTTAGATTTGGTATTGATCCAACAAACATTAATAAAAATGAGTGTGTTATGATTGGAGATGCCTCTGGAATCGATAATGGAATTAGAAAAGATTTCAGTAATAGTGATCTAATGGCTGCAAGAAACTATGGAATTGATTATATTGATGTAGCAGATGTGTAATAAATTTAATTATAAACTAAAATTAATTTAAAATGAAAAAAGATGGTATTTTTATGAGAAGCTGTCTATTTATAATTTGTTTATTGTTAACAGTTGCATGTAGTGATCATTATATGCTTATTGATGATGAAGTTTGTTATTTTGATTCTTGTAATGTAGAAATAACCAATAAACAATTATCAAAATTAACGTATGGATTGTTTGACAATTTAGGTGAGCAGCTTGAATTTGATGAAGACGAAAAAATATATTGTACCTACTCCAGGCCCCTCCTGTCTAACAATATTGGTAAGAGTGGTTGTGGTTATAGTATTGAATTTTATTGCTGGTTATCCAATGAAGGTGAAATCGAGGTAAATAGAAGGTTATCAGCATTGTTTCCTCATTCAAAGATAAGTAATGGTGGCAGTTATAGAACCTATTATGACAATAATAATAATAGCGTGGTATATTTGGATACTAACATTAGTAACTTAGTAGATATTAGTAGTGAAAGTTATATAAATGAAGAGCCTTTAGCCTTTAAAAGAAAAAATCTCTTCATTTTTCTTTTTAAAATCTTTATTTAAAATTTAAAATAAAATTTAAAAAAAACTATGAAAAGAATTTTATTATTTAAATTTATTTTTGTCTAGAGGATAAAGATGTGTAACGTAGATAAAGTATTATTTTGTGGAGATATTCACGGAGAATTAAAGAAGCTTTTATTTTTAGCAACCCAGAAATACAAACTAGCTAATGCTTGTATTATAATCTGTGGTGATTTTGGAATTGGATTTGGTGATTCACAGTCTATTGATATGATGTGTGATAATACTGTCAAGAGAAGAATGAAAGAGAATAACCTTTACATTAAAGTTGTAAGAGGAAATCATGATGATCCTTCTTATTTTGATGGAAATCATAATACAGATAGAATTGAATTATTACAAGATCATGTTCCTTTTGAAGTATTAGGAAAAACTATTTATCCAATTGGTGGAGCTACATCAATTGATAAAGAAATTAGATTAAAATATAATAGAGAAAATAAGAAAGGACATAAATTTTGGTGGGGAGGTGAGAATGTAACTAAACTTGATATTGATAAGTTACCAAATAAAGTTGATATTATAGTCTCACATGAGGCCCCATTAAATTTTGATCCAGTACTAGTTAGTAGAGATAATATGTCCAGTGATATTTATGAAGCTATTAGAGATGACAGAAAATATTTATCTGAAGTAGAAAATAATGTTATCTATAGTAGATGGTTTTATGGACACTATCATAATTCATTTTCTGGAAGTAATAGATCAGATACACTAACTAGAGGGTTAGATATTATGGAGCTATTCTTATTAGAAGAATAAAAAAAAGAAAATCCCAGGGCTTTGCCCTGGGATTTTTGCTTTTGTGTTAGAATTTTGTATAAGTTTTTCCATCTTTAGTTTTCAGAATATCATTAACCTTTCTATATGGAATACTTATATGAACCCATTCTGGGCTTACATCATTTCCTTTTTCCCAGATCAACTGTCCTACTTTTAATTCACCATTTTTAATCATACCTAAAATGGTTTTGAATAATTCACCATTTGTTTTTCCTTTACATGCTTTAATATCAGCTGCCTCACATTTACAGTGCTGACTAGTAGAACTACCATGAACAAGTGAATTTAACTTTGGGCTTCTATAACCTGATGAAATCCAAATAGGTGCACCGAACTTTACTCTAATCTTTTCAAGCATTTCGGCAACAGATTTCAGCTTATCAAAATCAGCACCAACAGAATTATCTATCTTGTGTGCTGAAGCTGTATTAGATCTGATAAATTCTTCTGAAGAAAAATGTTCTGTCAATTTCATAATCTAAAAATTTAAAATAAAAAAAGAAGGAGATATTATACTTTAAAAGTCAATATCTCCTTCGGTTCTGCTTCTTTTAGGATGTGCCATTTTCTACACATTACTAAGGGATTCAGTTCATTAAAAAAGGATTTCTTTAGAACAGAGTTCCTTAATTATGTAAAAAGATTGAGAGTGATGATGATTTTATTTTATATTTATTTAATAAGTGTTTTTATAAACCTATTTATAGGATTCTTTTATGTATTGAGAAATTTGATTATTAATTCAACAAAAGGCATGTCTGATAATGAGGTAGTTACAATTATGATATTAATAGTACTTACTTCACTATTTGGGCCGTTTTCTACATTTATATTATGGAAGATGAAATAATTAATTTAGAAGCTTTAATAGAAAAAACATATAAACAGAATTATGATGATCCGTCAAGTATTAATCAATACAGAGACGGCTTTGTTGAGGCTGTTAATCTATTAAATAATTGGCAAGATACCACAAAGAGTGAGTATCCCAAAGGTGAATCTTGGGTTTTAGGCTATGATGGAATTGGATATAATATTGTTTCCTATGATCCAGAGAGTTTATTATGGATTGATAAAGATTTTAAAGTAACAAAAGTTTTAAAATGGAAGTATATATTTCCACCAACTTAAAAAATTATGAATGCATTTTTTATAGCCTTCCTTATTTTTATTATTATTTTGAAAATTGATCCAAAAGGAGATGATAAATGTTAAATACTACTACTAGAGATTATAGTATAGATTGTTTTCTATGCTATGATCTCTTTTTTTTTTCTTGAATTCTCTAAAACGCTGATAAATAGGACTAACTGCCTAATAATTGTAAAGCAAGTCTTAATAATTTTATTTGTTGTGTTTAAGACTTGCTTATTTTTTGAATTAATTTTTAATAATTAAAACACATAAAGTTTTATGGACGAAGAATATTGGTTAGATGATGATGATCAGGAATCTGGTTATTATTTAACACCGACAGATAGTTCGGACGACGATGGTGACAGTAATGGAGACGACAACGAAGACGGTATTAGTTACACAGTTGATGACTCTAGATCAGAAAAGGTTAAATTAACGACAAACAAAGATGGCTCTTCTGAAGAATATGGCACATTATTTACTAGCCTAGATGCAAAATTACTTCAAGGCTACGATGATATTGTAAAAGCTGGAAAGGATCCTAAGGGATTTCAGCTTTCTGATGCATTGACTGGATTGGTTGCTGCTAATCCAAAGCATACTAACTCATTTATTATTTCTAAGATCGTTGCTAATCTTGCATTCCATAATGGTAAGAATAGATACGTAAGTACTGTTTATTCACCAAAGGAACCAATGACTGGTGAGGATTTGGAAGATGAGTTGGATACTGATTGGGATACTTCATTTAATAGAAAATTCTCTGAGGAGGCTAGAGAGACTATGACTCGATTTATAGATTTCTTAGCTAATAGAGATCTAGAAAATGATTCACCACTTTCTAGACGTTATAAACAAATGGATATTCCAGCTTTGATTATTTATCTGTTTACAAATAACATGTATAGTCTTATTATGAATTGTCCTACTATGCCAGAGTATTATGCTAAGCAAGTAGAACAGGCATTTGAAAATCTTATGAAGTCTAAGTATGTTATTGTTGAGCAGCTTGCTAATAAGTATGATGAGGTAGGAAGACCAGCATTGGCTGAAAAGGTTAGAACTATGAAATTTGAATGGTTTGACAAGGAGCCTGCTGATTTGAGAATTCGTAAAGAGTTTTCAGACCTCGGAATTACTTATGATGATATTCAGATATATAGAGAGTATAGAAATAAATTCTTGAATGTTTCTAAGTCAATTACTCAGGAAGCTATATCTGATATGATCGAGGTAAAAATGGATAATGGTGTTTATAAGAAGCTTAAGGATAAAACTAGATTCTTAGCTATTGCTAGAGTTAAGGAGCTGTATAAGAATTGGGCTAAAGAAAATAACACGAATCCAGAGGTAGTAAAAGGAGTAGTATTTAAATAAAAATTTATAATGGAAGGTATTAATAATGATGTATCTTTGGAAGTATTAACCGATGAAGCTATTTTGGATTATACCAAGATAGATGGAGTTGATATGATACTTACAAATCACAAGGATTTTAACATCGCATTTAATTCACCAAGAACAGTGGACGGCGGAGTTTATGATGCTTTCATATTTGGAGCTCCGCTTATAGACCGATGTATCTGTGGACATATTGGTAAACAGACAAATCAGCCTTGTCCCTATTGTGGTGCAAAAGTCCTTACAGAAAAAGAAGGATTAAGACGATTTGCCAGAATTGAACTTGGTTTTAAGTACCTTAATGAACTAAGATTTGAAGTGTTCAAAGGCCTCTTTAATGATGTATTCGGAAGTAAGAATATTGTATTTAAGATGGTTAATGGACGTGATCTGAAGTCAGGAGGTTATTCTGAAAGAGGAAATAAGAATCTTAGTATTAAAGTATTTGATTCTTGTCAATTTAACTATTATCCAGAGAAGGATACACTAGAGATTACGGAGCTTATTGATGATGAGTCAAAGTGTTCGTATGATGGAATTCTAAAAATCTTAGAGGATCATTTCCCAGAAAGATATAGAGATTTTAGAAATCTTATTAATGAGTACTATATTGTGCTCCCAGCTAGAATGAGACCTTATACTATTTCAAGATCTTCAAATGCTGATAGAAAGAAATCACTTGTACCAGATGTTATAACAAGCTGGTATTCAGTGGTAATAGCATTTTGTAGTAAGGTTGATCGTGCTGAGGATGCCAATGAAGTATCTTATCCTGTAGCTATTAAGAAGTTCAAAACAGCAGGTGAGAGAGTTAGATATACAGCAATGTTAAGAGCTTTCTTGAATGCTGGTAAGAAAAGAGCTACACAACTTTTGAATTCTTCAAAGGAGAATCTTGCTCGTAACTTATACAATGTCAGAACTAAGAATTCTGCTCGTTGTCCTATTGTCCCTGATACAACTCATGCTGTAGATGAATTGGTTGTTCCAAGACATCTTGCTTATGAAATGTGTCGAGAGGGATTTATTGAATATTTAATAAAAGAGCTTAATTTCACAAGAAAAGAGGCACAAGAGTCTACAAGATTGGAGGCCCTTAACGAGGAAACACAAAGGCTCTTTACTGAATATGCTGAAAAACAAATAGTGCTAGGTATTAACTAAACTGGTACTTAATTCTTGAGAATTGCTGGAATTAGATAAAGACTAAAATCAGCATCTAAAATTTTTATAAAGGAAAAATATAGATCTAATAAAAAACGACAGTGGAAATATATGGGAAAATTCAAACTTAAAAGAAGATTGTTTTCTGACACACCGACCGTTTGGAATAGATCTGAACATATGAAGCTGCTACATCAACAAGGCAGATACGCAGGTACTTCCAAAATAGGTCTGTGGAATGTGTCGGATGCAAAAAGACAGCATATGGCTGAGATATATAAGAGAAATGCCTTAGACAAAAATAGTTTTGGGTATGGATCAGAACATTATCAGAGATTAGCCAATAGAACATTATTACATAATAAATTTCAAGGAGAACAAGGTTATTTATATTTTCTTAAATTTCCAAAATCAATAAAAGTTGGTTTTAGTAAAAATTGGGAAAGAAGAATAACACATGAAATTTTAGGAGGAACTGTAATATTAATTATTTCAGGCCCTACTAATGATTTAGCTGATTTAGAGTATGATACTTTTCAAGAGTTTCAAAATTATACTCAACTTGATTCGACTGGCACTAGATATACGGAATTCTTGGAATTATCTCAAAAAAGAAAAGTTTATAATTTCTTGATGTCTAGAATAAGAGCCAACCATAAACTTAAGATAGAAATAAGCAATCCTTTATAAAAAGTTTAGTTCAACGACTGTGTGCAAGACGAAGGTTAGAGATAACTGGGAAGATACAGTCTGACCAAGTTTGAAAAAATTTGGAGTAATCGAGTTAACCGTCAGCCTACGCTTCATGAGTATAGTATTTTTGCTATGAAGTTAAGACTTGGCGATGATTATGCAATTCATTATCCTATTGCTCTTTGTGAACCTCTTAATGCCGATTTTGATGGTGATCAGGTTCAGGTACAGCTCGTTCCAGAGTCTGTAGCAGAGGAGACATATCAAAAGCTTAGTCCACGATATGTTATTAGATATAAGAAGAATGGTCAAACTATTCTTCCTATCAATCATGAAACATTGAACGGATTG
>Ga0326513_10002756_pt1 | contig 12887 bp, 10 predicted proteins | sample 2_2465_0518_D_FD_203654 | JGI IMG/M metagenome (GOLD analysis project Ga0326513, IMG submission 203654) | Bovine rumen microbial communities from UC Davis, California, United States - 2_2465_0518 | ecosystem: Host-associated > Mammals > Digestive system > Stomach > Rumen | place: USA...
CTTGCATGCCCCACCCTTGCTTTCTCCCAGAAACAAGTACTTCTGACGGCCTTTACATTGTTATCCCTCTCCAAAATTATAGGTTCCGGCTCAATATAGCGATAACCATTCTCAACTGCAAATCCAAAGTCCTCACTAAGCTGATAGGGATTATCACCATCAACAGATATCGTATTATGCTTCGCCATAGAACGGAACTCTTTCCTTACGTCCTTGCTCTCTGTATAGGTATATGCCCCAGCATCTACGATATAATCTTCACCATCCTTGCTCAGTTCGAAAGAAAGAGCATCCAAATGTGTATGGGTTCCTATACTCCCCGCCCTCCATGGGCGGCTATATCTACTTGTTGGAGTATTTGTAAATGACAGGAAGAACTTATCATTTTTCAGGAATGCGAAACCAGCATCATCGAAAAGGTCCCGGCGGTGGGTGGTATCAAGAAGGCCGTATCCCTTTGCTAAATCTACTAGATAATAATGTTCACGATAATCTCGCTTCACGAAAGGCAACAAACGTCCATTGTCGTTGTCAGCCAACACGGGCGCAAAACCATTTGGCTTGGTGTAAGAAGCAATAAAGTTTATCATTGACCGAATCCTGCAAGTAACATCTGTTGCTATGTAGTTGGGGGTATTCTTTCGAATGATAAGATAGCTATAGAAAAAAAGTTCAGTCACTAAGCGATGGTAAGAAATACTACGCTCAAAGTGGGCACCAGAAGGTAGAATCTGAGTCCTAATTTCATACAACATCGATTGAAGAGCATAATCAAGCCAACGTTTGCCATACTTATCAAAGTCAAATAGGTAGCCCATGAACAACAAACCTGTTATGTCCGCGGCAAAATGGTTCTCGCTGAAGGGGTATGACTTCTCAAGACGGGAATAGACAAAAGCAGCATGTAGGTATAGGTTAATAAACAAGCGTTTGAGGAACGCCATATCCACAACATCCGATTCGGCAATCATTTGGACTGCAAATAGCCAATTGACCGCACGTATGGAAACATCCATGGGACATACCCAATTGACACTTTCCCCAAACGGGTTCTCTGCAATCCAGTCATCTATCGTTTCTACGATTCTCCTAGCATACTTTTCTTCTTTTGTCTGTCGATATGCTGCAGCCAACCAAAGCAAGTGATGACAGCGGCTTAGATCCCAAACGGTTTTGACATCTCGGCCTCCTTGAGGGCCGATAATCTGGTATTTGAAATATTTCTGCCCCTTGGGCCAAGTGAAGTGATTCTTAAAATCGGTATGCCAATCTATCTTGCCAGAAACATCAACAAGGCCGCCCACTACCTCAATCTTATCATACAAAGCCAAATTGGCATCTGCAAGAGTCTTTGTCTCGTCAACGTCCTTCACTTCGAAAGTGGCGTGATTCAGTCTATCAACAAACCAATTTTTATCCTTATCATTAAGAAAACTGCAACGGTTTTGCAATCGCCACTCCTGCCACTTCAAAGGTTTAAACCGATTTATTCTATTCCACCCATAGTGAATCAGTTTAGACACATATATGGTATCGTGATACAAGTCCTTCATATATAAGTTATAAGTCTATTTAAGACGAACTAAAATGAGTAAGAAGCTAATTCTTTTCTGATTGCATTATCCCAAGAGAACTCACCCCCTAATCCTTGTATAATTGTGGGATCTAACAATAGTTTGACAATACGAGAAGATATTTCATCTACGAAATGGCCTCCAAGCTCAAACACATTATCATCTCCAAGAATCTCAGCAATACCTCCCACATGAGAGCCAACACACTTGCATCCACAAGACAGGGCTTCAAGAAGGACTAAAGGCATTCCTTCATTTATACTCGGGAGTACAACCATATCTACACAATTAAGCATTTCAGGCATTTCTTCGGGTAAAACATTTCCAAACATGGTATAATCCACGCCTGATTCATCGAGTCCTCTTTTGAGATTGTCATGCAATTGTCCATCGCCGAGTATCCAGAACTTACTATTGGTTATATGGCATGAAACGTTTTTGAAGATTTGTGGTAATACTTCGATATTTTTTATAGGAAGTAGATTACCAACAAAGGCAATCACTTTATTATTGGCGACATCGTGTTTATCTCGCAATTCAAGTCTTTTTACAGAATCGTATTTTTGGAATTGTTTCGATGCACCAGTATAAATATGATCTTTGCTTGCCTGAACAGTCAAAGAGTCTGATGTGCTTTGCATTTTCTTACTAACAAAAAAATTCATCTTGGCATTTTCCAGAACCCTAATGATGAACTTCTTGTTAAAGCTACTGGCGAATGGAAACACGTTCATCTCGCTACCATGCCAAGTGGTAACATAAGGAATGCCGTAATGTTTTTTTACGTATAGAGCCAAAGCATGAGCCGCCAACTGATGGGTGGTTAGGACATCATACTCTTTAAATTTAGTCGATAATCGCCTAAACTGCAATGGATAAAAAGAACGTTCAAAAAATTTGTTGTATAGTGTTCCAAGTAAAGTTTGTTTTACGGTAATCACATGATATGTAACACCGTCTTCAGTTATATCTCCATTTTCATTAACGGGAAATTCCGTCTGAGGACTCTTTGTTAATAGTTTAAAAAACAGAGAACTGACAGTTTTAATTACATAACAATCTACTATAATGTCATCCCCTTTTAATTGTTGCAAACACACAGCCTTCGTGTGTACAAAATTAGTAACCCCTTTCTTTATTAAAGGGTTTGTATCCGCTATTAATGCTATTTTCATAACTTATTCAAAACTTCCTGTTGTCTGTACATCTGCATTTTGGAGAAAACATAAATCAAGAAAACGAAATATGGCAAAAAGCCTTCCGTCAATGGCGTCAGAGTTAATCCAACGGCCCATAAATAAGCGGCAAGAGCAAATACTATCGAGCGCCTTTTTGTCGGAGTCTTTACTACTGGTAAGATCAACACTATTAGAAATAGAATCAATCCTACCAAGCCGTAATCAACAAAAGCACAAACATAATCATTATGCGCCGAGACTGGATAATTTGTCCCCAGGACAAGCCCATTTTCAAAACCGACACCAAATAATAAAGATAGAGGATTATTTGAATTGATAAAAGCATTTAGTTTATTACTCCAGATAACTGTTCGTTCCCCAGCTGTAACATCGCCTGTTGTCATTCGTACTTTTAACAAGTCAAAGAAACCATAATTATATAAGCCTATTAGCAAAACCGTGACAAATACTGTAACAAGTATTTTGTACCTAGTTTTTACTTTTGACATAAAAACCAAAAATAAAACAGATAGAGCAATAGAAATAGCAGCACCTCTAGATGCATTTAGGAGCACAACGATAATTGACAAAATAATTGCAGAACCGTAGTATAGTGATGAAATAAGTGTTCGTTCTTTTAGTTCCATTAACAACATCACAGAGATAACGACGCCCATTCCTATAATAGAGGCATAATGATTAGGATCTGTCCAACCCGTTCGTACCAAGCCACTACCATCCTGATTTGCTACCAGAATCGCCTTATCGCCAATCATCAAATATTGCACGGACATAATGATAGAAATGATGATAAAAGAATGCTCTAAAATCTTTACACTTTCATTCCAGTCTTTAGATATGAAAAAAGGAATAAAAAAGCATAAAAGAATACTGCTACCATTTGCTATTAACGGATTAGATGATGTAATGGTGTTAATAAAGATAAAATATAAGCCAAATACAACGAATGAGTGCCACCCCTCTATCCTGATTGAAGCATAGCTCTTATTTTTATTTAATAATATACATAATGCTAAAATAATAACATAAATGATAATACTCTGCGGCATGTAACTAAAAGCATAACCATAGTAACTAATGGTATAAAAGATTGATATAATAGCTATAGTGAAAGCAGAACCATCGAATAACAAAGGCAAAGTAATTGCCCCCAAAAATGCATATCGTAAGGAATCCGGAGGAGCAGCCTCAGGGTTCGTCCATGATAACAAAACCGCCATCAAAATGGCATAATAAATATATAGCGTTGTTGTCCTAATATTATTCTTCAACATAGTAAACCTTCTATCTATCCAACATTCTCGACGCGATGGGGCTAGTGGTTATTTTATATTATTTGAAACGAAGTCCAAAAATAGCTTTCTCTGCTTCGCAATGATAATATCAACCAACTTATAATCAATCTCTTGGCTCAAAATCTCAGGATGTTCAGTCAAATAATCTAAAGAAGGAATGTAACGTTCCGATAATCCTACTAATTCCAGCAATGATGCAATTCTAGAAAACTTACCCTCATCTGCACAAAGAACAACAAATTGTTTCTTGAAAATAAGAGAAAACGCAAGCCCATGAAAAGAACTTGTAATGATAAACTTAGAATTACATATATGATTCAGCCAGTATATAGGAGCATTACGGAATCTGTATAGCAATCTTGAATCTTGATGAACAGGAATATCCAATACCCTACTGATTTCGTTCACTATTTCTATATCTTCAGAATTGTTTCTGAAAAGGAAAGTAAATATCTCATTATATTCCTTTTTACTTTTCACTAACGAGGCAAAATCACCGTATGCCAATGTTGGATCTATAACCTGCATGGCGTTAACCCCAAAGATGTCTTTACATATTCGTACTCCACTATCTTCTCTTACTGAAACATCGGAAAATTTTTGCAATTCTTTCTTTACCTTCTCGGAGTACTCCTCATCTTCTGACCATTTACTCTTCCCAAAACTTGAGGCTAATGAAATCCGTTTTGAGCATTCTGGGGCAAAATCTAAGAAAAAGTTTAGTCCTAAAACGGTTGTGATATCATGATTCCATACCTGGTCACTCCCAACGATGGTATAATCTGCCGGAGGAATCAATGAAGGGTTTATAACCGTCATTATCTTTGTCATCTTTGGGAAGTACTTCTTTTTGAACTTCTCAAAAGAATTCTCATAGACATAATGAGATAACGACTTTAAGGATTTATATTGTTTTAATTTGGCAGGATGAACTAAATTTATTAACGTCACCTCATGCCCGCAGTTTTCTAATATCCTACAGGTGGCATACGTTTGAAACAATGCCCCATAAGAAACACCCCATTGAATTGTTAATAAATTGATTTTTGCCATTATTTATTGTTTTATTTCAATTTCCATCTTGTCCGTTTTCATGACTTCATTCATGAATTTTACATAATTCGGGAATTGTGCATCGGCATTCTCATCTTTCCAAATATATGTAATCATCGTCTTGTCCGAGATGTAGGGTATTAATTCCTTATATCCCGTCAACTTCAGGAAAAAGATCTTTTGAAGATGCTGTTTTTTTGCTTTTGGTACTCGAAGCAATGATAACAATCCCATATAGGCAAAATACAAGACACGATAAACAAATGATAGTTTCCCATTGATAAATGGAGTATCAAATGTACAGCCTAATGTGTAGGGACTTGATTCCAGATTCTCTTTTCTGTGCTTCTTAAAGTCAGATGCTTTTTCTTTAAGCGCAACAATATCATCCGTTCTCTCAACATGTAATTTTGCACTTAATATTATTCCTTTGATAATTCCTTTTTTTAGGGCAGAAGTACGGAATGAATAATCAAGATCAGACAAAGTCAGTTCCCTTACAGAAGCATCCGGGCATAACATTTTTACAGACTCTACCAGTTGTCCAATACTATTGGTTTTACAGGAGCTATTATTATAGATTGACCCTGCTACTGTTCCAGGTAATTCCGTCAGATATTCAAAACCGCATATTCCTTCTTCAAGGCACTGTCTGGCAAGTTTTGAAACACTCACGCCACACTCGCATGAAATAAGATTTCCCTCAATTGTGTAATGATTGCATAATCTAGTAGAGATGACTATATCTGGATTATATTCATTCAAGAAGTAAATATTCGAAGTGTGCCCTACAACGTCAAACTTGATATGATTATTGTAAAAATAAGACGCGACATTCAATAGTTGAGTCTCATCGTTAGGCGTGACATATAAGCCCACAACACCTCCTCTATGAATCCAGGTTTTCTTTTTCAAACTTACATTCTCTTCGAACGTCACCCCGGTATCTATCAGAAAACTCTTAGTCTTTGAAAATATATTATTATCCACGTCTAATGAATTTATTAACAAACTGCAGGGCCATTTTTCTCTCTGAACGATTCATTCCCACTAAATATGAAGACAGCATCGAGATAATGACACCAAACAAAACTACTATGATAAAACACAGCCAAGTGTCTTCCATAAACATTTTTAATAGTAAAGTGGGTCCTATAGCCAGCATTGTTACAAGTAAACAAGGCAGAACAACATCCTTCACATACTCTTTTAATGAAAATGGAACCAAGGAACGCAATATATATAAACTTGCAACCTGATTAATAACGGTTATAACAAAAGTTGCCACAAACACAGATTCAGGCAGCAATCCGATTTTTAACAGGACTATTGATACGGCCACAAGTAATAATGAGAAGAAGCCTGTTGATAATTGATATAGCTTCATTCTCCCAGTTGCATGTACTACAAGAGAGATTGGAGAGTTCAGATTATTAATCAGTCCCGTTGCCATAATCCATAGCGTAAAAGGTGCAGTATAATCCGGGATTGTATCGCCTAGCCAAATCTTAAGGACAAAATTGATTTCTACCCCAAGAGGAACGGCCATAATCAATAATAAATAGTAATTGAGCTTGCTAATAGAAAACATCAAATTGAAGGTTCTCTTAGTATCTCCCTGCGCATAAGACTGAGTAAGTTGAGGCCGAACAGCTATGTTGTTATTTGATATAAAGCCTTGTAAGGCAGCAGAAATCTGATGAGAGATGCCTCGTGCCGCATTTACGACCGGCCCACAGAAATAGTTCAGAATCATATTTACCCCCTGATCTTTAAGAATGCCCGACATGGTTCCAAATAGATTCCATCCGGAAAAAGAGAGCATTGATTTGAATAATGAACTATCCCTACCTCGTTTAAAGCGCAAAAACTTAAACTGTTTTTTGCAATAAGCAAAGGATAAGAAAAAGACAATAAGGGTTATTGCGAGACTTAAGACCCCCCAAGTAGCAAGTTTATCATAAGTGATAGTTTGAAGAATAAAAATACAACCTAACCTAATAAGTGTTTCAACTATACTGACTATGGAATAAAAGTCCATTCTTTCCATAGCCATTATTGCACCTGTATAAGGTGCTTGAATAATAACAATGAGTAAGGATAAAGCAGATAACTGGAAGATAATATTTGCAGCAGGCAAACGCTCTGCCGGAAGAACCATGATATTATTAATGTACCAAATACCAATCCCTTCTATTAATACAAAGATTATTATTGCCAATATGACTTGAATCCTAATTGAAGCATTATATACAGGAGTCAGCCCTTCTTCTCCTTCTTTACCTAAAGCAACATTATAGAACCGTTGAATTCCATTAGCCATTGCGCCATTCAAAAAACTGAACATCGCAACGAAGCCGCTGACCACATTATATATACCATAATCCTCTACACCCAAAACTCTTAACAAGACTCTGGTTGTATAGAGAGATATCAGGAGCACTATAAACATCCTGATATACAGAAGAATAGTATTCTTTACGATTCGTTTATTATTTGCTACAATTTCTGTCGCCATTACGAATGAATTGCGATCTTTTAGAGACTAGAAGACATCATTTAGCTTCCAGTTACTCTTTAATATGTTCTGGCAGGCAGTATCGAACTGCAAACTTTCGTTCCACCTGTGCTGCCAGATATCCTATTCTTTAAATGTGATAAACTCCCTCTAACGGGCAAATATTGTGGCAATCCAAAATAACTTTGCCTTTCAGTTTGTCCCAGTTCTGCTTGATATGGTCGTGTTTAACCATAATGACAACCATATCAACCTCATTGAGGAACTGGTCAAAGTCCAGAATCTGGTTCTTAACAATCTCCTTCAGGGTGAAGAAGGGATCAAAGGTCTTCAGAGGACGTGCCAAATGGCGCTCCTGAATGTCGAGCATCTGGAGTGTGGGGCTCTCACGGATGTCATCCACATTCTCCTTATAAGTCAAACCATAGAGACCAACACGACGGTTATCAGTGATGTTGTGTTCTTCCATAATCTCATGGATGCGCTCCAGCACAAATACTGGCTGATAGTCATTGGTTTTCATAGACTCGTCAATCACCTTGGCCAGCTGGGGATAGTCACCAACCAAGAACCAAGGGTCAACAGAGATGCAGTGGCCACCTACACCAGGACCGGGCTGGAGAATGTTCACACGCGGGTGCATGTTGCAAATCTTGATGATTTCATACACATCCATGTTGTCGTGACGGCAGATGCGGCTCAGTTCATTAGCAAAGGCAATGTTGACGGCACGGTAAGTATTTTCTACCACCTTGGTCATCTCTGCGGTACGGATGTCAGTTACAACGATTTCACCCTGGCAGAAGCTGGCATAGTACTGCTTTACCTTCTCACCAATCTCCTTTGAGTCAGCACCAATAGTGCGGTTGTTATGCAGGAGTTCATACACCATGTTGCCCGGAATAATACGCTCAGGAGCGTGAACCAGATTGATATCCACACCTATCTTGAAGCCGTTGGACTCAATGACAGGGCGAACGAACTTGTCAATGGTTCCGGGAGAAACTGTTGATTCAACGACTACGGTAGCACCCTTGGGGCACACCTTCATTACTTCTTTTACTGCGGCCACTACATAGCAAGCGTCCACCTTTTTGCTGAACTTGTCGTAAGGTGTTGGCACACTGACAATGTACATGTCTGTCTTCTGATACTCGGTAGTGAACTTAATACCGGCCTTTACAGCTGCCTGGAAAAGTTCATCAAGACCGTCTTCCTTGAAGGTTGTTTTACCCGCGTTAAGAGTAGCAACAAGTTCCTTGTTGTAGTCTGTACCTATGACCTCCACACCGTGAGAAGCCATCATCAATGCTGTGGGCAATCCAATGTAGCCCAGTCCAATTACGTTAATCATATTGATGTATGTTTATTATTATCTTACTTACTTTATACTTCGTATCTATCTACGGATTCGCCGTTCAAAGCTCTAACAATACGTGAACAGGCATTACCATCTCCATAAGGATTGACGGCCTTGCTCATACGCTCGTATGCGGCTGCATCATCAAGAAGAGTGCTAACTTCATTCACTATCAAATCGTGATTTGTGCCAACCAAGTGTACTGTGCCGCTCTTCAAAGCTTCAGGACGTTCTGTGGTATCACGCATCACAAGAACGGGCTTACCCAGACCGGGAGCCTCTTCTTGGATACCTCCCGAATCTGTCAACACAACCGTGGATTTCTCCATCAGATAGACAAACTCCAGATACTGCAGCGGCTCAATGAAGAAGAAATTTGGACGGGTTAAATCATCACCAAAAACCTCATGAATAGGCTTGCGGACATTGGGGTTCAGATGCATAGGATATACAAAATCCACATCAGCGTATTTCTCACTGAGGTCCTTCATGGCGGTTACCATGCTAATGAAACCCTCACCAAAGTTTTCTCTTCTATGACCGGTAATCAAAACCAGCTTTTTACCACAGTCAAGGCGAGCAACGTCATAACCTGCATTCTTCAGAATATTGATCTGCTCGTCAGCAAGTGCCTTGTCTGTTTTCAGTTTGTCTACCACCATGTGCAACGCATCAATGACTGTGTTACCTGTTACGAAAATCTGGCCGTGGGCTTTCTCTTCCTGCAGGTTCTTCTCAGAAAGCGGAGTTGGAGCAAAGTCGTAGGTAGCAATGCGACCAGTAATCTGACGATTCATTTCCTCAGGCCAAGGGCTATAAATATTGTGAGTACGCAAACCGGCCTCCACATGCCCTACAGGAATCTGCTGGTAGAACGCAGCCAGGGCTGCAGCTGTAGAAGTCGTGGTATCACCGTGTACGAGTACGACATCTGGCTTGCACTCTTTGAAAACGTCGCGCATACCCGTCAGCACACGAGCTGTCACATCGTACAAATCCTGTCCCTGCTTCATGATGTTCAAGTCATAATCAGGCCTCACATCAAAGATAGTGAGTACCTGGTCAAGCATCTCGCGGTGCTGACCCGTCACACAAACAATCGTTTCAAACTCATTCGGATGCTTCTGGAACTCTTTCACCAGAGGGCACATCTTAATTGCCTCTGGCCTAGTTCCAAATACTAACATTACTTTTTTCATATTTCTAAAAATTCTTTTGTTCTTTCAAAAATATAGGCGAGAAAATCTGATTGAACCTTTATTTTATGGGAGGCCCTGATAAAAACCCGCCCCGTTTATTAATGTTTTTTACGTAGGCAACTTCACAGCAGTATATCGGTTTAAAGCATAATATACGAGAATAATAATACACATAGCAATATCACTGCGATGACAACAAAAATAGTCTTTAATACCTTTTCGATATTCATATTTTATAGTATTAATATCCATTTGGATTATTCTTTTGCCAGTACCAACTGTCACGCACCATTTCGTCGATGCCATACTTAGCCTCCCAGCCTAATTCGGCCTTTGCCTTAGCGGGATTGCAATAGCAGGTGGCAATGTCTCCTGGCCTGCGAGGTTTGATAACGTATGGTACGTTTACTCCATTGACCTTCATAAAAGCGTTGACTACATCGAGAACGCTATAGCCATGACCTGTGCCAAGGTTATAAATGCCAAGGCCGCAATTACGCTCAATAGCCTTCAAAGCTGCCACATGGCCTGAGGCCAAGTCGCAGACATGGATATAATCACGTACACCTGTACCATCAGGTGTATCGTAATCATTGCCAAAGATGCCCAACTCTTTACGGATGCCTACTGCCGTCTGGGTGATATATGGCATAAGGTTATTGGGAATACCATTAGGATTCTCGCCAATCATGCCGCTCTGATGAGCACCAATAGGATTGAAATAGCGCAAAAGCACTACATTCCACTCAGGATCTGCCTTCTGTACATCCATCAATACCTCTTCGAGCATACTCTTGGTCTGGCCATAAGGATTGGTGCAATGGCCCTTGGGGCATTCCTCGGTGATAGGAATAATGGCAGGATCACCATAGACAGTAGCTGAGCTACTGAATATAATATTCTTACATTGATGCTGGCGCATCACATCCAGAAGGATGAAGGTGCCAGTCATGTTGTTATGGTAGTACTCCAGAGGCTTGGATACAGATTCGCCAACAGCCTTCAGGCCTGCAAAGTGAATAACAGCATCAAACTTATTTTCATCAAAAACTTTTGAGAGTGCTTCCTTATCGCGCACATCAACCTCGTAGAAAGGAATCTCCTTTCCTATTATCTTTGCGACACGACGCAAAGATTCTGGGTTGCTGTTCACAAGGTTGTCTACAACAACCACACTGTGACCAGCCTTGTCAAGTTCTATAATGGTGTGGCTACCAATGTAGCCCGCACCACCTGTTAAGAGTATGTTCATTAAATAATCTTATCTCTTTGAAAAAGTGATAAACACCTATTTTTATAGCGGAAGGCTCTAATGGTTACAAACCATTTGTGCCTATAGCGGGTGTTAATTGTTAATTTGTTAAATGTTAATTCTCCAGACTCTCTTTATACCATTGGAATAGCTTTGCTACTCCATCTTCAATCTCCACTTTATGTGTCCAGCCTAGGCTGTGCAGCTTGCTCACATCGATGAGCTTCCTCATCGTGCCGTCAGGCTTGCTGGCATCAAACTCTACTGTACCCTCAAAGCCTACGGCCTTGACAACGAGTTCAGAGAGCTCACGGATGGTGAGTTCCTTACCTGTACCCACGTTGATATGGCAGTTGCGGATTTCTCCAAGTGAAGGTATATATCCACCGCGCCCTGCGCTGTGGTTTCTATCAACTGCACCATCGGTGCTGGCACCGAAATGGACTGAGCTGTATTTCTCGATGCCAATAATGTCGCTGAAGTTCACGTTCAGCAGCACATGCACTGAGGCATCTGCCATATCCTCACTCCACAGGAACTCTCTCAACGGCTTTCCTGTGCCCCACAGCACCACCTTATTATCATATATACCATACTTGCCAAGAACGTTCAGTATGTCGGCATGTGATGCCGACCCATTCACGCCCTCTACAGGTCGCTTATCCAAGTCGATAGAGATCTTCTCCCACTCTCCATCATGTATCAGCTTCGCCAGATACACCTTGCGCATCATAGCTGGCATCACATGACTGTTCTCCAAATGGAAGTTATCGTTCGGTCCATACAGGTTCGTTGGCATCACGGCAATATAGTTGGTGCCATACTGCAGGTTATAGCTCTCGCACATCTTTAGGCCGGCAATCTTGGCAATGGCATACTCCTCGTTGGTGTACTCCAGAGGCGATGTGAGAAGACAGTCTTCTGTCATCGGCTGCGGCGCATTCTTAGGATAAATACATGTGCTTCCCAAGAACAGCAACTTCTTTACCCCATGCGCATACGCCTCTGAAATCACATTACACTGTATCTTCATGTTCATCATGATGAAGTCGGCACGATACAGCATATTGGCCATGATGCCGCCCACAAAGGCAGCAGCCAGCACCACAGCATCTGGCTGTTCTTCATCAAAGAACTTCTTGACAGCATTCTGATCTGTCAAGTCCAGTTCCTTGTGGCTACGGCCAACGAGGTTGGTGTAACCACGTTGCAGCAGGTTGTTCCAAATGGCAGAACCAACAAGGCCATTGTGACCTGCTACGTATATCTTTGAACTCTTATCTAACATGTTTCTTTCTTTTTGAACACGAATTACACGAATTACACGAATTATAAAACGATTCTATCTTTTTCCAATCCTTCGGAACTTCCAAAGTTGAGCAATATACCCAACTTCATGTTTGTTGCGTGAAGATAATTATAAACCTGAGCATGATG
>Ga0326513_10002758_pt1 | contig 12883 bp, 9 predicted proteins | sample 2_2465_0518_D_FD_203654 | JGI IMG/M metagenome (GOLD analysis project Ga0326513, IMG submission 203654) | Bovine rumen microbial communities from UC Davis, California, United States - 2_2465_0518 | ecosystem: Host-associated > Mammals > Digestive system > Stomach > Rumen | place: USA: California...
CATATTTATAGCCTTAAAGCTCTACATGCACCTTTTCAAGCTTCCAAATATCATCAACATACTCCTGAATAGTTCTATCTGATGAGAACTTTCCTGAATTTGCTATATTGATAAGTGCTGACTTAGTCCATGCTTCCTTGTCCTTGAATCTATCATTGATTCTAGCCTGAGCATCTACATATGACTTAAAATCCTTAAGTACAAAATATGTATCAGCTCTACTACCGTTAACGCTGTTAAGGAGTGAATCATAGATATCTCTAAAGAGGTTCATATCTCCATCAGAATATGTTCCATTGATGAGCTCCATAAGTACCTCACGAATCTCTGAATCATTGTTGAAGAGCTCCATAGGATCATAGCCGCCCTCGTTCTCGTAACGAATAACCTCATCACTAGAGAGACCGAAAATCTCAGCATTGTCCTCGCCTGCTTCATTGACGATCTCAATGTTGGCTCCATCCATAGTACCGAGAGTAAGAGCTCCATTCATCATGAACTTCATATTACTTGTACCAGAAGCCTCCTTTGATGCTGTTGAAATCTGTTCGCTGACATCTGCTGCCGCAAAGATAATCTCAGCATTGGACACTCTGTAATTCTCTATAAATACAACCTTGATCTTATTCTTAATTGATGCATCATTGTTAATGACATTTGCAACATTGTTGATAAGCTTAATTATCTTCTTAGCATTGCTATATCCAGCTGCTGCCTTAGCACCAAAGATAAATGTTCTTGGAACCATGTCAAAGCTTGGATCTTTCTTGAGCTTATCATAGAGATACATGATGTGGAGTACATTTAAGAGCTGTCTCTTATACTCGTGAAGTCTCTTAACCTGAACATCAAAAATTGAATCTGGATCAATATCTATTCCATTGTGCTCCTTGACATACTCAGCTAAGCGAAGCTTGTTCTTTCTCTTAATCTGGTCAAGCTCTAGCTGAACCTTCTTGTCATCAGCAAAAACTTCAAGCTTCTTCAGCTGTGAAAGATCTGTAATCCAAGAATCGCCAATCTTGTCTGTGATCCAATCTGCAAGAAGTGGATTTCCATGAAGAAGGAATCTTCTCTGAGTCACACCATTAGTCTTATTGTTAAACTTCTCTGGCATCATCTCATAGAAATCACGAAGTTCCTGCTTCTTTAAAATCTCTGTGTGTAATGCAGCTACACCGTTAACTGAATAGCCAGCACAGATAGCAAGATTTGCCATCTTAACCTGTCCATCATAGATAATAGCCATATTTCTGATTTTTTCCTGATCTCCAGGATATACTTCCTTGATTTTCTCTACAAATCTGCGGTTAATTTCCTCTACAATCTGATAAACTCTTGGAAGAAGTCTTGAGAAGAGCTCAATAGGCCATTTTTCAAGAGCTTCAGCCATGATTGTATGATTGGTATAAGCAACTGTCTTAGTTGTCACATCCCAAGCTTCATCCCACTCAAGGCCTTCCTCATCCATAAGGATTCGCATAAGCTCTGCTACTGCAACTGTAGGATGAGTATCATTGAGCTGGAAGGTTACTTTTTCATAGAACTTTTTGATATCATCATGCATACTCTTATATCTTGCTACAACTCTCTGAATTGAAGCAGATACAAAGAAATACTGCTGCTTTAATCTAAGCTCTTTACCAGCATAGTGATTGTCGTTAGGATAGAGAACTTCTACAATATTCTTTGCGAGATTCTCTTCCTCTACAGCCTTCTGGTAATCGCCCTTGTCAAACTGACTTAAATTAAATGTCTCTACTGGCTCTGCATCCCAGATTCGAAGGGTATTTACAGTATTGTTGCCGTAGCCAATTACAGGTACATCGTAAGGGATTGCTGTGACAGCACGATAATCCTCATGTACAAAGACATCTCTTCCTGTTGTCTCATCCTTATAGGCTCTTACATATCCTCCAAACTTTACGACAGCAGGATACTCAGCTCTCTTAACCTCAAAAGGATTGCCATTCTTTAACCACTCATCAGGCAACTCGAGCTGATAACCATCCTTAATCTTCTGTTTGAACATTCCATACTTATAACGAATGCCACAGCCATATGCTGGATATTCAAGTGTTGCAAGTGAATCAAGGAAACAAGCCGCAAGTCTTCCAAGTCCACCATTTCCAAGTGCTGCATCTGGCTCCTGATCCTCAACCTGATTAATATCTATACCAAGCTCATCAAGAACTTCAGCTGCTTTTTTGTAAGCGCCAAGATTTATAAGATTATTGCCAAGAGCACGTCCCATAAGGAATTCCATAGACATATAGTAAACTATCTTAGGATCTTCCTCCTTATATGCCTTCTGTGTAGCAATCCAGCGATCCATAATAAAATCTTTCACAGCATAGGCTACAGCCTGAAATTTCTGCTGATCATCCGCCTCACATAACCTCTTTCTAAAAAGCATCTTACAATTATCCTGTATGTTTTTCTTAAATGCTGCTTTTTCAAACTCTTTAGCTGCCATCGCGTCCTCCTCATTTTTCGTTCTTCGAACCCCTCTATAATCTTACCTGTTCCCTAGCTCTGTCTAGCTTATTATAAACTGAGATTAGTGTCACATGAGATTAGCCTAAAATCTCATATGCTCGAAACTGCTCAAGATTTGTTCAAAAAACTTCATTTATGCTCTTTATTATACTTTATTTTACTTATAATCGCAATTCTTAATTAGTCTACTTGTGCTGAATTTTCTTGTGTTCAGTGCAAAGATTTTCGTATAGTTTGTAAAAATTCCAATGTGCATTAACTGCTGTATAGACTGCCTTCAAATCATCTGAAGTAAATCCACAATTCCTCATGCTAGCAAGACAAATCTCCTGCTCGAAATCAGACAGTCCCACCAGGACAAAGAGATGGCCCATGGGCTTTTTTATCACTGTGCTTTCAGTCCCTTTAGCAGCTGGAGTTTTAAGCCCCGCACCTTCAGCCCATAGAGCTTCAGCCTTGCTTTCTGCCTTAGTTTCTGCCTTAGTTTCCACCTTGCTTCCTGCCTTAGTTTCAGCTTTTTTGCTTATCTCTTCGACTACTCTTTTTAATTTTTTCTCATAATCCTCTCTGACTAACCTATTAAGGATTATCCCCTTTTTCTCTAAGTCGCTTTTAAGCTGACTAAGCCTTGTCATATCTATAAAATTCTCAAATCCACATGCCATTATCATTTTTTCTGCCATAAAGCCACATTCCTCCAAAGCATTTATGCTAAGCCTCAGCCAAAAGGCCTTATATTATATACTAGCTCCGCTGTAATTATGCTAAATTCAAATTTAGCTTCGCTGTATTTATGCTTATATTAAATTTAAGTTCGCTTATTTTATTATAAGGCATTAGCAAAAATAATGCATAAAAAAAGACTGTGAGAGGAAATTTTCATAAGCTCCAAAACATAGACTTTGGGTCTAATGTTTGATTATGAGCTATAGCTTCCTCTACACAGTCTTTTAAGCTGTTTATTTAATTTTATGCCTTAAATATCATGAGTAATCTAGGCACTTCCATATTTCGACTAATTTTAGCCCTTAATTACTGCTTTTCAACACCAAGCTTTACGCTCTCGCCGTTGATATCCCACTCCTTGGCAAAGCCTAAGGCCTGACCAAGTACAATCTCATCAGAGAGAACAACGCCACTGATCTGAGCCTCATTCTTCTTCATAACATCGCCCAGCTTATCATTGCCTTCAACGTAAACCTTGATTCTATCCATAACTTCGAAACCAGCATCTTTTCTCATAGTCTGAATCTTACTGATAAGCTCTCTTACGAAGCCTTCCTCTATAAGTTCAGGTGTGAGGTTTGTATCCATAACTACTGTGATACCCTTGTCTGAGCTTGCTACGAAGCCTTCCTGCTGAGTCATCTCTATAAGAAGATCAGCCTTCTCAAGCTGCGCCTCAGTGCCATTGATAGAAAGTGTGATATAGCCGATCTTGTTGAGATCATCCATAGCCTTGTTGCCATCTATTTCAGCAAGCTGCTTCTTGATCTCGCCAAGGAACTTACCAAACTTAGGTCCGAGTGTCTTGAGCTGTGGTTTAAATGAGTAAGAAGTAAAGTCTCTTACATCATCCTTGTACTCTACAGCCTTAACATTGAGCTCATCTCTGATGATATCTGTGAAGAAGTCATCAAGAGCAAATGGAGCCTTTAAGTATAACTTGCTGATTGGCTGTCTATTCTTGATATTAGTAGCATTACGACATGCTCTACCGATAACTACAGCTGCAAGAACATTTTCCATGTCCTCCTCAAGCTTAGTATCAATCCAATCCTCGTGAGCAAGAGGGAAGTCGCAGAGGTGAATACTCTCTGGTGCAGTCTTATCAACGCTTCTCACAAGATTCTGATAGATGCTCTCTGTCATGAATGGAATCATAGGTGCTGCGCACTTGCTGAGCTCAACAAGAACAGTATAGAGAGTCATATAAGCATTGATCTTATCCTGCTCCATGCCCTTAGCCCAGAATCTCTCACGGCAACGTCTTACATACCAGTTAGAAACCTCATCTACAAAGTCATCAAGGATACGTGCTGTCTCTGTGATTCTGTAGTTATCAAGATTATTGTCAACAGTCTTGATTACTGTCTGAAGCTTAGAGAGAACCCAACGGTCCATTACTGGAAGCTTAGAGTAGTCAAGTGTGTACTTTGTAGGATCAAAGTTATCAATATTAGCATAGAGAATGAAGAATGAGTATGTATTCCAAAGTGTTCCAAGGAACTTTCTCTGTCCTTCTGTTACAGCTTTCTCATGGAATCTGTTAGGAAGCCATGGAGCTGAGTTCTCATAGAAATACCAACGAATAGCATCTGCGCCAAACTGGCCAAGTGCTTCCATAGGATCAACAGCATTACCCTTACTCTTACTCATCTTCTGACCATTCTCATCCTGAACATGGCCGAGAACGATAACATTCTCAAAAGGAGCCTTGTTGAAGAGAAGAGTAGAGATAGCCATAAGTGAATAGAACCAACCTCTAGTCTGGTCTACAGCCTCAGAGATAAACTGAGCTGGGAACTGCTTTTCAAAGAGGTCCTTATTCTCAAATGGATAGTGATGCTGAGCAAATGGCATAGAGCCTGAATCGAACCAGCAGTCAATAACTTCTGGAACTCTGTGCATTGGCTTGCCACAGTGAGGACACTTGATTGTAATCTTGTCTACATATGGCTTGTGAAGCTCAATATCATCTGGCACATTATCGCCCTTTTCCTTGAGCTCTTCAATGCTACCGATTGCATCCATATGTCCACAATCATCACACTGCCAAATATTAAGAGGAGTACCCCAATAACGGTTACGGCTGATTCCCCAATCCTGTACATTCTCGAGCCAAGCACCGAAACGACCTGTTCCGATTGTCTCAGGAATCCAGTTAACAGTCTTATTGTTAGCTACAAGATCATCCTTAACCTCAGTCATCTTTACAAACCAAGACTCTCTAGCGTAGTAGATAAGTGGTGTGTCACATCTCCAACAGTGTGGATAGTCATGCTCAACCTTAGGAGCTGCAAAGAGAATTTCTCTCTCTCTTAAATCCTTTAATACCTCTGGATCACATGAAACTGCACCAGCTTCAACTTCCTTGTCAGTTGGCTTACAACGCATACCAGCGAACTTGCCAGACTCTGGCTTCATTCTACCTTCTGAGTCTACCATCTGTACGAAAGGAGCATCATACTTTCTACCAACTCTGGCATCATCCTCACCAAATGCTGGTGCTATATGTACGATACCTGTACCATCTGTCATAGTAACGTAGTTGTCACAGTAGATGAAAAAGGCCTTTTTGTGCTGTTTCTCAGCAGCCTGTGCCGCACAATCATAGAGTGGCTCGTACTCACGATACTCTAAATCCTTACCATTGTAAGTTTCAAGAATTTCGTATGCTTTTCCATCAGCATTGGCCTCAAACTTAGCATTGCCCTGGCCGTCCTTCTCGTTGAGAAGTCCACCAACAACAGTGTCAAGAAGAGCACTTGCAAGATAGTATGTAAATCCGTCAACAGCCTTAACCTTTACGTATTCCTCATCTGGATTTACGCAAAGACCAATATTTGAAGGAAGTGTCCATGGAGTTGTTGTCCATGCAAGGAAATATGCATCCTCGCCCTTAGCCTTAAATCTAACAACAGCTGTGCGGTCCTTAAGTGTCTTATAACCCTGAGCAACCTCGTGGCTTGAGAGAGGTGTACCACATCTTGGGCAGTAAGGAACAACCTTAAATCCCTTGTAGAGAAGTCCCTTGTCCCAAATATTCTTTAAAGCCCACCACTCAGACTCGATAAAATTATTGTCGTAAGTAACATATGGATCATCCATATCAGCCCAGAAACCAACAGTAGTAGAGAAATCCTCCCACATACCCTTGTACTTCCAAACACTTTCCTTACACTTTTTGATGAATGGCTCAACACCATACTCCTCAATCTGCTCCTTGCCATCAAGGCCTAAAAGTTTCTCAACTTCAAGCTCAACTGGAAGTCCGTGTGTATCCCAACCAGCCTTTCTAGGCACCATGTAGCCCTTCATTGTGCGGTATCTAGGAATCATATCCTTGATAACTCTTGTGAGAACGTGGCCAATGTGTGGCTTGCCGTTAGCTGTTGGAGGACCATCATAGAATGTGTATGTCTCTCCTTCTTTTCTGTTCTCCATACTCTTTCTAAAGGTGTCATTTTCCTTCCAGAATTCAGCGATCTTTTTCTCTCTATCGATGAAATTCAACTCAGATGAGACTTTCTCGTAAACCATGTCTGTTCAACAATCCTTTCTAAAAATAAAATAAAAATAACCCATGCCGTAATTTACGACATGGGTTTTATAAACCTACTCGATATTACGACATACCAACATATGCGTCCCCTATAACGGAAGGATCCCGGCTTAATCTAATTCGTCAACAGCAAATATGCTCATAGCTAAATTCGCCTTTAGGTTTCAACTAAGCTGCTTGGAAGTGATTTTCACAGATTCCCTACTCGCATCGGCTCTCACCATCCCGACTCGCTTTGGCTTTTGTCTAATCTGCTACTGTCTTCGTCATTGCATTTAAGGTGTTCACTAGATGTAACAAAAGAGAACACATGGCATATGTTATATGTTTCTTGAGCCTTTGTCAAGCCCTCAATATCTTATTAGAACTAAAGAAAGGCAATTTCACATCTTGCTATGCCTTATTTTTCAAGTTTCTTTAAGAAGGTCCTTGTTCTGTCATTCTTAGGGTTGTCTATAACTTCCTCAGGACTTCCCTTCTCTATTACAAGACCTCCATCCATAAAGTAAACCTCATCAGCCACACTTCTCGCAAAGTCAATCTCATGAGTGACAATAACCATTGTCATCTTTTGACTTGCAAGTTCCTTTAAGAGCCTTAGTATACCTGCTGTTATCTCAGGGTCCAAGGCTGACGTTGGTTCATCAAAAAAGATAATCTCTGGTTTCATAGCCAAAGCTCTTGCAATTGCTACTCTCTGTTGCTGTCCACCGGATAACTGAGATGGATATGCATCAAGCTTTTCCGACAAGCCTACCTTAGCTAGAAGTTCCTCCGCTTCCCTAGTAACTTCCTTCTTATTTCTTCTCAAGACGCTTACAGGCGCATCCACTACATTTTTCAAAACACTATAGTGAGGAAAAAGGTTAAAGTTCTGAAAAACTAGAGAGAACTTCTTTTTCACCTCTCTTAAGTCTTTTTTAGACACGTAACTCGCCTTGCCATCTTTGCTCTGACAAACCGTCATATCTGAATAAGCCATATCACCATCATCAAGAGTCTCCAAGAGGGTCATACACCTTAAAAGAGTTGATTTGCCTGAACCCGATGGTCCAAGAATAGCCACAACCTTTCCCTTTTCAACCTCAAAATTTATATCCTTTAGGACTTCAAGCTCTCCAAAGCTTTTCTTTAAGCCCCTACACTCTAATACGTTCATTAAAAATCCTTTCAGCTTCTATCCAGCTTAATCATAGTACTTCAAAGCATTTTCCACCTTGCTCATTCCCCAGGCAACAAGCGCATTGAAGACGTAATAGAATATACCAGCAATGAAAAGTGGGAAGATACTTGCATCTGCCGCCGAAACCTGCTTAGCCAGCGTAAAGACTTCCGTATATGCCAAGGCAAATGCTAAGGAGGTATCTTTTACAAGGGTTATAATCTCATTAGTCACTGGAGGTAAGACTCTCTTAACCATCTGAGGGAAGATAATCTTCCAGGTCTTTTGAACTTGGGAGTAGCCAAGCACCTGGGCTGCCTCTGTCTGTCCCTGTGGAATACCCTCGACACCTGCACGGAATATCTCCGCAAAGTAAGCTGCATAATTAAGCGAAAAGCCTATAATTACCGCATAAAACCTAAATGAGGTGCTAACATTGATTCCAAGTATGTAATAAGGGCCGAAGAAAACAACCAAAAGCTGCAACATAAGAGGCGTTCCTCTCATGATTGATATATAGATTCTTGCAAGTAATGATAAAATCGTAATATTGCAAGCTCTGATTCTCATAAGCAAGAATCCAAGGGGAAGTGAAAAGGTAAGTGTGAGCAGAAAGATCTCAATTGTAGCAAGCATACCAGATAAGAGCTGACCTGCAATATCTATAGCTCTACTAATAAGGCCTGTACTTATATCCTCACGGTCATCCTGCAGATAAGCCTCATCTGTCCCAAGCTGTCCCAAGCACACTGATTCCTCAAGGCTCCACTTCTTTGCTATTTGGTCAAATGTACCATCGGCAAGCATATCATCTAAAGATTTCTGAACTGCATCTCTAAGGTCAACATTGCCCTTTTTAAAGCCAATGCCATACTGCTCAGATGAAATCCTCTGTTCAAGGATTCTATACTCAGCACCCTTCTTAGCACGTGTCTTTACCTCATATGAAGCAACACCAGTATCCATGCAGATTGCATCAACAGCTCCAGATTCTAGGTTCAAAAAAGCCGAATTATAATCCCCCACCTGGGTAAGCTCCTTCATAGAATGAGCCAGGTTTAAATTTTCTTCACTTGCATCCTCAGCGGTAAATGCTGACAAGGCCGAAGAATCCGCCTGTACAGCCACAATCTTATTAACGAGATCTTCGGGTGCTTTTATATCTGAACTATTCTTTACAACAACAACCTGCGAGTTATCAACATAAGCCTTAGACCAAGTGTAATCCGCCTGTCTGCCATTAATTGTAAAGCCACTCCAAATACAGTCTATGGCACCAGTTGACAGTTCAAGATCCTTTGAGTTCCATTCAATTGGCTGTTTTACAAGCTCCCAACCATTTCTTTTGGCAACTTCAGCCGCAAGGTCTAAATCAAAGCCAACATATTCGCCGCTTCCATTATCATATCCGTAAGGTGGAAATTCAGCATCAAATCCAATCGTAAATTTTGTCCTGTTCTTCTGCGAAGAGCCTTTATTAGCACAAGCTGTAGCTGAAAGCCCAATCCCTGCCAAGAGGGCGCAACAAAGCAGTGTCATTATCAATTTTTTAAACACATTTTTCTTATTCACAGATTCAATCCTTTCTATTCGGACTTAAAATAACTTATCCAGGAAAGTATTGTACTTTATTTAGATTAATAAGTGAAGTATCGCAAGTAAGTCTTCCGAAAGATTTTACTTAAGTAAAATCGAAGCTAATAATAAATCACCTTGACTATAGTACATTTGATCTGTGACCTTTATTTGAGTGGTCTTTACTTAAGTGACCTCGCTTATAATATATTTGATTTATAGCGCTTATACTCACTATAAGTAGGAATCTGGCTCATCTTTCCATCATTATAAAGCACTGTCTGTTTTCTGCCATTAACCACGGCAATGATTGCCTTGTAAATCTTTGGGTTTCCCTCAATCAGTGCATCTTCAAATGCATCTACCTCTTTATTATTATGCTGATATTTCAATATTACGCTTCCATCTTTGCCATAAATTTTTGTCAGATTATAAGGATTTATCTCGATCAAAACAATATCAGAGGCCTTGAATATTTTCTTTTCGCCAAAGGCTCCTTTAAGTCTGTAATTATCGCCATCGTAAGTGATTATTTCCTTCTTCTCAAAAAATATGAGACCTATCAAAATAAGCAATAAAAGCAATAAGATGCCTTCAATATAATAAAATAAACTTCTGTATCCGCCTGATTCTGAAAATGGAATGTAAATTGCTATCATAAAAAATATGACCACGCCCATCATAAATCTCAAGCCTTTAATTTCAGCTCTTCCTGGTGTCATAATGTACTTTTCAATATTCATAATTCTCTCCCTCTAAATATTTTTTCTGAATAATTTCCTTCAAAAAAATTCTAAATAAAATTCAATTTAATTTGTGTCCATTTACTTGACTATTCTGCAAAAATCATTGAAGAGCTTCTTCCATTAACTTATCGGGATTGTAAAATAAAGTGTGTAAGTCTTCCAAAACCTTTTACTTATGACAACTTAACGATTATGATTTATGAAAGGACATTTATGGAAGGAATTACACTTATGGCCAAACGCGAAAAAACTCCACAGGAAATTTTTGCTGAGAAGTTCGTCTCAGAACTGCAACCCAAAACTGTTGAAGATGTTGAAGAAGGACTTAAATCCATCTTTCCAAAAACAGTAATTCAACGCTGCATCGTGCACCTTGTGCGCAACTCTATGAAGTACATTCCTTCAAAGGAGTACAAAGCCTTTACTGCGAATCTGAAGCTACTCTATCATGCTCCTAACAAGAAGGTTGCTCTTCTTGAGTTTGAAAAGTTTAAAGACCGTTGGGTTGACTATCCTAGTGCTGTTAAAGTCTGGGAAAGCAACTGGAAGCATGTAGAACAACTCTACAACTACACTAATGCGATTCGCAAAGTGATGTACACCACAAACACGATTGAATCTATCAATTCCAGTTTTCGTAAGGTAACCAAAAAGGGAACCTTCCCTAACGAAACTGCTGTACTCAAAGTGCTTTATCTTCGCATTCTGGAGCTCTACGAAAAATGGCATGACGCATCATATCGCAACTGGGCCATCATTCGAAATCAGCTCATTCTCATCGATGACCTCGGAGAACGAATTCAGCATCTCGAACAATTCGAATAGTCAAAACTCATAAGTTTTGGCTACAGTACCTTAAAAACCGAATATCAAGACTTTCAGCCTTGTCATAACTTATGATTACAAAACTCGACCGATTAGCGAGATCCGCTTCACAAGGCATCAGTTTCATTGAGGACCTGCTAAGTCACGGAATCAATGTCCATGTACTCAACATGGGACTCATGGACAACTCTCCTACTGGAAAGCTAATTCGAAGTATTCTGCTCGCATTCGCAGAATTCGAACGTGACATGATTGTAGAACGAACACAGGAAGGACGTCGTATTTCAGGCCACTACGGTGGACGTCCTAGGAAATACAAACAAGAGCAGCTGGAACATGCGCTCTACCTTCTGGAAAACAACTCCTACAACCAGGTCGCTGCAATGACCGGAATATCGGTCAGCACACTATACCGCACTAAGTTGCGGAAAGGGTCGGAGGAATGAACTTACACACTTTAGTTGACAAACCCCCGTTTTGCATCGTTCGGAAGTGGTTCATATTCATATTTATAATTTTCATCAACAAATCCTATAAACATATACATTTTCTTTATGCACCTTTGCTGCATTAACCTGAAAGATAATTTTACTTTGCCTTACATGATAGTTTATCGACTTCTAATCGAAAAACCGCAACTGCATCAACCATATCTTTAGAATAATCCCATTCAGATTTACCAGAAATATGATTCATTAAAGCATTTAATCCCTTTATCTTTTCTTCATAATCTTCAATTATTGATAAACGGCCTGTACCGATAACACTTTGGAATTTAGCTGAATAATCACATGCTACATCTGCCTGTAATAATTCATATTCTCCATCTATTTCAAATCCAACCATAGGTGAAGATTTACTAAGCTCAAATTTTCGCCCTGCTTTTGCTCCGTGAAAATAAAATACATATTTGTCATTCTCATATATAAATCCATAATTAAGCGGAACAATGTATAAATCACCATTATCATAGAATGCAATTCGTATTATCTGTTCTTTAGTAATAAACTGTTCAATTAAAGCTTTATCTTTTATTTCTCTATCATTTCTTCTCATTTTTTTCTATCTCCATAAGTGAGTTTTACTGGAAGTTAGCGTTCCAACTACATTATATCAACGGCTCTGAATCTACGTATTCATCATCCGTAGCTTTTACTACAAAAGATGGAGTCACTTTCATTCCTTTGACAGCCATATCATATATTTTTGTGGTAAATCCATGTATTTTGATAAACTTCTTGAATACCCTTTTATCTCTTTTTATGTCATTATAATCCTCTAGTCTGTCAGAATCATTCATTATTTCATAGAAGGATTCACTACTCTCAAGAACATCTTCATCCCAATAATCAGCTAAATATCCACCCCAGACAGAAACAATATTCATAAACTCATGGATATTTCTGGCAACGATTCCGCATTCTCCTTCTGTACCGATATATCCGATCAGCTCATCATTAAGAACGACCCACATACCGCCTGCACCCTCTCTGGCAAATGGTTTGATATTCTCATAGGTTGATTCTCCCGGTCCCATCAGTTCGTCAAACCAAGAGTCATCATCCTCCAGATCCTTTACCCACTTCTCATCATATATTTCAATATCTGCGTTGTAAAATGCATCTTTCAAGTCTTCGTCGTTATATATTTCTGCTAAATAGTCCCGGACATCCTGAGGAAGATTCGTATGGTCATATCTTTCATACCAATCCAAAATATAATTTAGTTCCTTATTATTTACTTTAATCGCGATCTCACCATATAATTTCTGCATATCACTCTTCATAGCTT
>Ga0326513_10002762_pt1 | contig 12876 bp, 10 predicted proteins | sample 2_2465_0518_D_FD_203654 | JGI IMG/M metagenome (GOLD analysis project Ga0326513, IMG submission 203654) | Bovine rumen microbial communities from UC Davis, California, United States - 2_2465_0518 | ecosystem: Host-associated > Mammals > Digestive system > Stomach > Rumen | place: USA...
AGTTTTCTTTTGAGCTATTATTGTTATTTTGTTTTTTAAGTATAGTGCGAAGTTTTTTAATAAAAGGGTATCAGAGACACATGTTTTAAGAAAAGAATTCCTTTGAACTTTAGCAAATATTTCATGGTATACTTGTTTTATTTTCCCGTTATTTTTTGCTTCTCTTTTTTTGCCATTTATAAAATCAATTCGTATTGGTATCGCAATATTATTCATTATTAATTTGGTTATAGAAATTTCTGCAATAATAAAGGTCCTTTTGAAAATAGTCATGGAAAAATGATTTAGGCAACAAGATGTTAAGACTAAAAAGAATCTTTATGAAATTTTAAATACTATTTGTCAAATTCTAGTATGGATTTTGGCTGTATTAATTGTGTTTGATACTATAGGTATTGCTATTACTCCATTCTTAACTTCATTGGGTATTTGAGGTATTGCTGTAGCTTTTGCTGCTCAGAAATTATTAGAAGATTTCTTTTCTTCTTTTTCTATTATGGGTTCTACTCCTTTTAGGATTGGTGATTGGATTGAAGTGGCATGATATGCATGAACTGTTAAAAAAATATGATTAAGAACTACTACAATTCAAACAATTCAGGGATCTACAGTAGTTATTCCAAACAGGAGTGTTGTTGCAGATTGTATTGAGAATTCTGGATTAATAAAGGTTAGAAGGAAAAGATTTTCTTTATCTATTACGTATGAAACTTCAGTAGAAAAGTTAAAGAAAATTCCAGATTTATTAAAAACTATTGTTTCAAAACAAGATAAAACAACTTTTGAACGGGCTCTTTTAAAAGATCTTCAAGATAGTTATGTTGAAGTTTTAGTAAGTTATACTGTTTCAAGTGATGATTTGGTGGTAGCACTTAAGATTCATGATGCAATTTTGTTGGAAATATTAGAAGTATTTAAGAATGAGGGTATTGATTTTGCTTATCCTACACAGACTCTTTATACTAAATCAGGTAACTAGATGCGAGAATCTCTTATTTCAGCTTTTCTTAAAAAAAATTCAGAGTTGAATCTTTCCGCTATTCGTGATGTTGAAGGAGTTCAAGTTAAACATATAAATGATTCTTTGGAACTTGTAAAACTTTGAATTATTCAGCCTTGAATGGATGTTTGTGATATATGAACTTGATGAGGTTTCCCTTTAGTTCCTTTGGCTTTTAGTTATCCAGATACTTTTTTTACATGAATAGATTCTGTAAGAAAAAAGACAGTAGCTGTTAATGAAATACTGGCTGATTTAGGTGTAAAAAATGCTAAGGTTATTTGGACAAGGATAGAGGAGTATAAAGGAAAGCAATTTGATGTTATTACAGCTAGGGCTGTTGCATATTCAGATAAACTTTTAAAATGGTCATATCCTTTGTTGAAAAAGTGAGGATATTTTCTTTTTATGAAGCAAGCGATAGATGAAGAAAGAGATCTTCTTTTTAAGTTGTGTAAAAAATATCATCTAAGGGTTGAAAAAGAGCATTTATATAAACTTTTTCCTGATGATATTCAAAGGGTTATTTATGTTTTGAAGAAAGAATAAATTATATAATATAGAGTAATTCAGGCATTTTTATTAGGAGCATTTTGATTCTCCAATAACAATAGATTCATGTTCCAAGGAGAAAGAGTATTCAAATAATGCTACAAAGTATTCATCGCTTCTTTGTCTTTTTTTCATATTCTTCAAAATTTTCTCGGTTTCTATTTTCAGCTAACCATCTTCTTCCATATCGTCAAAGAATAGTTCTCGGAAGCAGTCATCCTGCATCAAATAGTAAAATGAGAATGGCCCAAATATAATCTTTTGTGAAAAATAACATAATAGCAGGAGCCCAGAATCCTCATCGTGAAAACTTTCTAATTGATTTTTCTTGGTCTTCAGTAAGTTTTTCTTCTTCTTTGAGAAAGCTAGGTTTTCTATTTGAAATTTCGTATTTTCCTGCTATTCAGATGAAAAAGCATCAAATAATAAATAATATAAGTGAAATCAATGCTCCCATTCATATAATTTGGTTTATAAGTGAATTTTCTTGTTGTTCGGAAATTATTGAGTGAATACTCATTATACTCCATAATGCAGCGACAATAAGAGGAGAACAAAAAAAGATTCGTCACCATATTTTTAGTTTTTTTGCTTTTTTTTCATTTTGCATTTTTTATCGTAAAATTGATAAAAATTCCTTTTTGTATTATAGAAAAAATAGTAATACATACAAGTATATTCTATATTTTTAATTTTCTCTTGCATTTTTTTGTAGCATGTATATACTTTAGGTGCTATGAAAAAATTAATAGGAATTTTTATATATTAACATAATAAATAATATGGCAAAAGTTATTGGTATTGATCTATGAACAACTAATTCATGTGTATCATATATGCTCGGAGATAAGTCTGAGGTTATAGCGAATGCTGAAGGAAATAGAACAACTCCTTCTATTGTGTATATTAAAGGTGATGAACTTTTAGTAGGTGATTTAGCTAAGAGAAAGGCTATTCTTGAACCTAAAAATGTTATTTATGAAGTAAAAAGATGGATTGGAAGGAAATATTCTGAAGTTAAAAAAGAATTAAAAGATGTAACTTATGATACGAAAGAGGGTAAAGATGGATGAGTTCTTATCGTTGTTGATGGAAAAGAATATAAACCAGAACAGATTTCAGCATTTATTCTTCAAAAGTTAAAGAATGATGCTGAAAAGTTTCTATGAGAACCTGTATCTCAAGCTGTAATTACAGTTCCTGCATATTTTAATGATTCTCAAAGAAATGCAACAAAAGCTGCATGAGAAATTGCAGGTTTGAAAGTTGAAAGAATAATAAATGAACCAACTGCTGCTTCTCTTGCTTATTGAGAAGGAAAGAAAGAGGATGAGAAGATTGTGGTTTTTGATCTTTGATGAGGTACTTTTGATGTAACAGTTCTTGATATTTGATCTGAGGGAACTTTCCAAGTTCTTTCTACTTCATGAGATACTCAACTTTGATGAGCTGATTGGGATCAGAGGATAATTAATTATGTTGTGGATGCTTTTAAGGCCAAAGAAGGTATTGATCTTAGAGATAATGCTATGGCTATGCAAAGAGTTAAGGATGAGGCAGAAAAGGCTAAGAAACAATTATCATCAGTAGAGAGAGTTGATATTTCTATCCCATTTATCACTACAGGAAGTGATGGATTGCCAAGGAATTTAGATGAATCTCTAACAAGAGCTCAATTTGAGAATATTACATCAGATCTTTTTGATAGATGTAAGGATCCTGTTCAAAAAGCATTGGCAGATAGTAAGTTAAATAAGTCAGAAATTAATGATATTATCTTGGTTGGAGGTTCAACAAGAATGCTTAAAGTAAAGGCTATTGTTAATGAAATTTTTTGAAAAGAACCAAAATCAACTGTTAATCCTGATGAGGCAGTTGCTCAATGAGCTGCTATTCAATGAGGTATTGTACAGGGAGATGTTAAAGATATTTTATTACTTGATGTTACTCCATTGTCATTGGCAGTTGAGGTTGAATGAGGTATTGCTCATGTAATGATTCCTAGAAATACGACAATCCCTGCTAAAAAATCTAATATTTATACAACAGCTTCAGATAATCAAAATGCAGTTACTGTTCATGTAACACAAGGAGAAAGACAATTTTCTAGAGATAATAAATCTTTAGGAATGTTTAATCTTGAATGAATTCCTCCAATGAGAAGAGGACAACCTCAAATTGAAGTAACTTTCGATATTGATGCAAATGGTATTTTAAAAGTTACAGCTCAAGAAAAATCAACAGGTAAATCTCAGGAAGTAACTATTCAAGGATCTACTAATATTTCTGATGAAGATATTGCTCAAGCAAAAGCTGATGCAGAGAAGTTTGCAGAAGAAGATAGAAAGAGGAAGGAAGTTGTTGAATCTAAGAATAAGCTAGAATCATTAGTATATCAAATTGAGAATCTTATGAATGAACAAAAAGATAAGATTTCGGATGAAGATAAAGAGAAAATTCAAAAATTGATAGCAGATGGAAAGGCTGTTAAAGATAAAGAGGATGTTGAAAAGGCACATGTTGACGCTGAAATTGATAGAATACAAAAAGAATTCCAGGAACTCTTCCAAAAATATCAAGTACAACCAACACCAGATCAACCTCAAACAGAAAGTGCTGAGAATAATGATCAGCCAGCTGATGGTGAAGTGATTGATGCAGATTAATTTGAATATATTAAAAAAAAGGCAGCCTATTATGGCTGTTTTTTTTAATTCAGGGAAGGAGGGGATCGAACCCCCGACAGCGGTTCCGAAGACCGATGTGTTACCACTACACCACTCCCCCTAATTGTTAGTCTAATAAGCCTGGTTCTGTACCTAGATACTATTTATCTAAAACTACTTATGTAGTTGTTTGCACTTCTACCATGAAGGTAGTAAGCTTGCACTCGTTACGGTTTACCCCTCATTAAGTTATCAACTTAATTGAGTAGAAGTATGCTAAAGAATTAGCAACCTTCATGTTTCACCTTTCTCTTAGAATAATCTAAGATAGTTTAATCTCTGTGGCACTTTCGTTTGTCTTGAAAAGAATCCAGCCTCCGTTAGAGGATAACGATTTTTGAGTGCCAGGACTTTCCTCACTTATTTTTATAAGCGTAGTATCTTGACTAACGTGGGTATATATAAGAAAAAACATAAATAAATCAATTGAAAAATTTGCTTTTCTCGGGATTTTGTAGTATACTAAAGTGTTATTTTAATTAAGTTTTTTTCTGTTTTATGAAAAAATTAGATTGTGCTAAATATATAAAGAAACCGGTTGTTCTTGAAGCAATTAAGTTTGAGTATGATAATGAGGTTATTCAATGAATAAAAAAGAAGTTTAAAGGAGTTGAAATTGATTTTATTTGAGAATCATGGATGGTAAAAACAATTGAGGGGTGGATTAAGATGAAGGATTGAGATTATATTATTAAAGGTGTAGATGGAGAATTCTATCCATGTAAAGCAAGCATTTTTAATAAGACGTATCAAAAGGTAGAATAATTTATTTGGTGGTTATTATGAATATGCAACAAGCAACAAATGAAGAGAATATTATTAGCTTTCTAGCTTATTTTAATGAAATTGATAAGTACTTTGATAAAATTCTTTGAGAAGATGGTTTTTCTCCTTATAATGAAAAGTTAAAAAAAATTGCTGAATGAAATTATACCATAACTTCGTTTGTAAGAAAGCATATTTATCAATTGAAAAATTTTTGAGAGTTAAGAAATTTTATCACTCATGGTATAAAATCAAATTGAGAGACTTTTGCTTCACCAACTGAAGCAGCAATTAGTAAAATCAGTGAATATGCAGAAAAAATAACCAAACCGGCTAAGGTATTAGATCTTTTTAGGAAAAATGTTTTTAAAGCACATAAAGAAGATTATGTAAAGACAATTATTCCTGAGATGAGAAAATATTGATACAGTAATGTTCCTATTTATGATGAGAACGAGAATTTTGTTGGAATTTTAAATGATGCTAGGTTATTATATTGGATTTCAGATCTTTTAATGAATGAAGATTATCTCAATTTAGGGTTAACTAAGGTTTGACATCTTCAATTAGAGTACGGATGGAAAGATTATCGTTTTATTTCTCAAGAAACTACTATTTTTGAAGCAGGTGAGTTGTTCGCTCAAAGTAAGAGAATTTGAGAAAGACTTTCAGTTCTCTTTATTACGTCAACTTGAAATCCGAATGAAGAGCTTTTGGGCGTTATATCAAATAGTGATGCTAATATTATTGATGATTATTTATTAGTCTAAAATTTGAAATATTAGTATTTAACTTAGATTTTTTTTGTTTTTCTTGTGATATCATAAAAGTTAAAAAAGAGAAGAATAAATCGACATCGATTTTTTTCTTTTTTTTGCAAAAATTAATTTTAGGGTATAATTGAGTTACACAAATTATTTATCTTTTGTTAAGAACACACAATGGAGAACATTAACACCGTATCAAGTACAACTGTTAAGATGACATCTTTACTTGATAAAATTGCATCAACCTGTGATGCTTTGGTTTCAGCTTTGGAGTTTACTACTGAACAAGCTAGCCAATATGGTGGAGGAATTGTTCATTCATTTGATAGTGAATATGTGGATGTAGTAATTAGGACATTATTACAATTAAGAGCTCATGCTACAAGACTTTGAAAGGAGATTAATAATGGATTAATTACTTCAAAAAATGATTTGATGCTTCTTATTGAAGGAATGCAAGATATTAAAGATAAATTAGTAATCTTAATGATTGAAAATAATTATGTGAGAGAAAATTTTGCTTATTGATTAAATGAGATTAAAAATATGATTGATGAAGTTATGGATTCTGTATTGATTGAAGAGGGATTTTAGTTGTACGCTCTCTGTGTGTTTCTAAAGATAATTAAAAGACAGTTATTTTAACTGTCTTTTTTTAGAATTAGTTTTTAAATTATTGTAATACAGAGATGTCTTCAATATGATGAGTTGATGGGAAGAGATCACAAGGTTGGATTTCTTTAAATTTAAATCCTTCTTGAAGTAATAATTCGATATCTCTTGCCATGGTGATTGGATTACAAGAAATGTAGAGAAGTTTGAAATTGTATTCTTTTTTTAGTTCTCATAAATAATTGATAACGTTAGGATGAAGACCTTCTCTTGGAGGATCTATAATTACTAATCCTACATTTTTAATTTTTTCTTCCAATTCAGGGAATTTGATTAACATTTTTTCAGCAGGAGATGCGACGAAAAAACATTTATTCTCTAATCAGTTGATTTTAGCATTGTGCCGAGCATCTGTAATTGCATCTTCTACGATTTCAACTCCTACTAATTCTTCTCAGAGTCACATTCTAAGGAATGATAATCAGATACTTCAAGCTCAACAATATAGATCTAAGATATTCCCTTCAATATGTCATACCATTTTCATTGCAGTTCAGAAAAGTTTTTGTGCTCATAAAGTATTTGTTTGAAAGAAAGAAGATGGAGATATTCTAAAGCTAACTTTTGTATTTTCTTCTCATGGCATGAATTCATTAAAATCTAGGATTTCGTGTATAACCCCCTCTCATCGAAAGGTTTTTATTTCAGTTTCACTGTTGCGTACGATGTCAGCTAATCCGTTGTTATAGCTAATAACGAAAGTGGAAATATTTTCTTGTAAAAATGTATCAGATTTAAGGGATTCTAGAAATTGTTCTCGAATTTGAGTATTCTCTCAAGTTAAGTTATTATCAGCAACAGATAGGTTTACTAAAATTTGTCCTGTATTTATTCCTTCTCTAATTACTAGATGACGAAAAAAACCTTGATGATTTTTTTGGTCATATACTGTTAATCAGGAATTTTTACAAAGATTTTTGAGATAAGAAAAAATTGTATTTGTTTTTTCACTGATCAGTCAGCAATGATGGATATCAACAATTTTACTAAATTCTCCTTGTTTATGAAATCCTAGGTTAAAGGAAGAATCTATTGAGTATTTCTGTATTCATTTATCAATGAGATCTTCTTCTTTTTCTCAGTTTTTTTTAGCTTTTCTAAAAGCTTCATCTAATTGTTTATAAACTCAGAAACTAAATTCTATTTTGTTTCTATATCATTCTTGTAATGGAGAACCTATAATTGGTAAGAAATTGATTTCTTGTTCTTTATTTAGTTTATTAAAAGCGTCTTTGACAATGTCTTCTTTTAATTTTAGTTGAGATTCATAGTTCATTACTTGCCGTTTACAACCTCAGCATCCTATTGCGTAGGGAGGGAGAGTGTTATTATTTGTGTCTTGAATCATAAAGGGAGAGAAAAAATGTTCACATATGGCGTGACCATTAATAAGTTTGGGATCTTGTTTTTTTATCTCTAATAAATGAGCTTCTATATAATCTTTTTTGACTTTTACGACACGAACATCGACAATACTTCATGGTAGAGCTCCTCATTTGATTAGTACTTTTTTTCAATCTTGCATAGAAGCGATTCCTATTCCTCAATATCCTATTTTATAAATTGTTAATCCTTTTATGACCTTTTGCATAACAGTGTGTAATAACTAAATATTATTTATCGTTGTTTATTAATTTTCGGTTTTTTTTGTTATTTTTATGTATGCTTTATACCAATAAGTTAGGAAAAAAGTTTCAATAATACAGTTGATATATGCGAGTATAAGTAATAATATTCCTGCAACAATCCAGATTATTCCTTCAACGAATGAATTTTCTATTATATTTAACCATACAGCTATATATATTAATCCTAGTGGTATTCCTACAATTATAGCTCAGGTAATTAAAAATCTTAATAATAGAATAACTTCTACAAGCATGAGCTTTGTTGAAAGAACAAGGTTGTTCAAAGCTATTTTTGTACTCTTTTTAATAGCTTCAAATACTTGTCATCATTCTAGTGAAATAATAATTACTACGTATTGCCAAAGAATGCTTGCTATTACTACCATAAGTCACCATATTCAAATCATAATTTGAACGACGGTATTATCTAGGACTTCCATTAAATCGAGTCTTAATACTACTGTACAGAAAGTAAATAATCAGAAAGGAATAGAAAGTCCTCCGTATTCTAACATAGGGAAGAATCTACCTAATCATTTTATGAAAGCATTACTACTAGATTTTTCTGGTTCATTTAGTGCATTAACAATCGCTGCTTGTCCAATTGGATAGAGCCATAAATATCATACGATTATAATTATTACTGCGATAATAACTGTTCCTATGGCGTGATGATTATTGAGAGCTCAAAGAAAATAAACTAATGCATCAGATATTTGGACTCAACTCTCATATTTCCAAATTAAAACATTATTAAAATAATAGACAATATAGTAGATACGAACGATAGAAAAACATACTAATGTAAAAAAACCAAGCCTTATGAGTTTTGGGCGTTCAAGAAGAGTACGGACAGAATCTTGGAGAATGGCTTTAAACATTATTTTCTATTTTATAAATGAATTATTTTAGTCACTTGTTAATCCTTTAGCTACTTTTTTTATTGCTGGAATACTTATTCAAGCAAGGAGAATGTTAAATATTATGGCTATCAAGAAGAAACGAATCATTTCTCGGGCAGTAACGCTTAAACTCAATGTTCATATTGTTATTCCGGTTCCTCTTGCTCAGGTTAGATATTGATGAATACTGTATCAAATAATACAAAATAAGATAAGAATTCATATTAATTGAAGTAATGGCTTTTTTTGAAAAATAGGACTTAAATTTTTTGTTTTTCAAAGTTTTACGGCTCCAAAAGTAAACATCATTTCGATAAATACTTGTGTTATTACACCTCCTAAAAGTCCATATTTAGGGATAACGATTACTCAGATGATTGCTCATAGAATTACTCAGATTAGATTAATTTCAAATAAGACGTTTTGTTTTTCTAAAGCAACAAAAAGGTAATTGTAAACTTGTTTAATAAAACTTAATACTAAGACTATTCAAAGGAAAGGGAGTACTTGATTTGATCATCGTGAAGTTATAGTATCCCAAGATCATAAAAATGATTTACTTGAAACAAAAACAATAATGTCTTCTGCAAATACTCGAAAATTTATAGCAATAATTGCACCAATCCATCCTACTAATAGCATGAGGTTTCATAATGATTTCTTTTTGTTTTCATCTGTATAATGTGGAATTTTATGAAGAAGACTATTCCCTAAAGAAGAAGGAATGATTAGTAAGATTTCTATTAATGACAAAGCTAATGCCCATATTCCAGCATATTTGAATCCTGCTGCAGTTGGGAAAAACCATCCTAAGAACATTAATACTAAGAGAGTATGAAAACTACTAAAGAAATATGAAAATCAATATTTCCAATTTGTTTTTAGTAGATTTTTAATAAACGGAATATTTATTCTTATTTTTAATGGTAGGAGATCTTTTGTTCTTAAGTGCATTTCCACATTCTGTCCAAGGGAACTTGCAACAACAGAGAATACTACTAGACAAAATGCTACTATCATGATTGGTGTATTAACTGAACTGTTTTGAAAGTCAATATCAGAAAAAAAGTAGAAAACAACAGGTAGTAATACTACTAATTGTGAAAGTCTTGCGATAATTAATGACCAAGTTAACCTTTTCATCTTCCAAAAAATTTGGAGTGGGAGTTGTTGGATACCTGCATACATATTACTTGCAGAATAGCACATGGCTAAAGGTAGTCACCATATAATGTATGGATTGGAAGTATAAGCTGGTATTAAATATGCTGTTACAATAGCGATTGTATAGATGACTAGGATGAGAAAAATTCTTGTTCAGACAAATTTTCAATAGGTTTGAGCAAGTTCTGAATTTTGGTCTAATGTGGGAATCTCTGTTCAATCTCAGTAGGTTTCGTTTTTTATTTGTCAAAGTTGTTTTACAGCGATTACATAGATTCAAAAATCAACTAATGCTGTCCATCGAGCAAAAAATCTAAATATTGTTCAGTAGTCTCAATATCTTAGTGGTCCTAAATAAGATGATATGATTTTTGTTATGACAAATCAAAAAAGCGCACTAACAATTCTTCAAAAGAGTTGCCATAGAGCATCTTTAATTACAAGTCTATGTGATGATGACATGAAAACGATCTTAGTAAAATATGATTTGCTATCTTTTTATATGGTTTTGGACTTAAATATAAAGAATAATTTTGAAAAATTTTTATCAATATTAGATATTTATCCTCTATTGATAAAGTAATATGAATTAATATAGTGATATACAGTTTATCACTTAAATGATGAAGAATATGGGTGAGAAATTAGAAAATTTGGATTCCCCTAAAAAAAAGAGAGGTAGGCCTCCTAAAGTAAGGACATCAGAAGAGCTAGCGAATATTTTGAGATTGAAAGAAGAGAAAGAAAAAAGAAGATTAGAAAGAGAGAAGGGGAGAAAACAAAAGAATCTTAATGAAATGGGTAAAGAGAATATTGAAGAAGAATTTGAACCTACAGATTGGAATGACATTGCTTTTGATGATTTTGCAGAGTTTACTACTTGAGAATTTTTGTTGCAGCTTAAAAATTTAAAGGAAAATAGTAGGGGTAAATATATTGATGTAGCGTGAAAAAAATTTTATAATCGAGATGCTCAGAAAAATAATCCTCATGTTTTTAGATTGGCTTGAGCTTCTGTTTTTTTATGAGATAAAATACCATGATTGTTATTATGGAAGGGGGTATCTTATAGATATACTAAAGATTGAAACATGAGAACTTTACAATCTCATGATGCTCAATTAACGGCTAATTGAGTTCAGGTTCTGAAAAAGTTTAGAGAATCAAAAAATATAGGGGAAGATCCTTTGTATAAGTTTAGAATATATTAGACATTATAAGTTTTTTCTAAGTTTTAATAGCTCTGCTTTATCTTCACCAGAAATATTGGGGTTTTTTAATGCAAGTTGTAATAGTGTTTGAATATAGGGTTGAAGAGTTTGAAATATATGTTGGTATCTTGTTTGATTTTCAGAGAATGGTTCGAGTTGTTGATCTCGTCGAAGAGTAAGTTCTTCAATTTTTTCTTTCTCTTTTTCATCAAGTGTATTATTTATGGTTTTTGCATAAATACTTTCAGTGTCTGTTTTAGTTAGAAGTTGAACAAATTGGATGAAAGGTGCTATTTTTTCATAATCTCAAAGGTATTTTTTTATTAAATCTTGATAAAATATTGTTGCAAAGAGCCACTCTCTTTCAAGTTGAAATTTTTCTATGTGTTCTTGTTCGTGTTTACGTGCGTTTTGCATTACTTGGAGTCTTCAATCAGTTGATTTATATCTTTTGAATTGGGCATCTAGAATTGTATAGGCAAATCCTAGTTTTTCTGATAAAACTCATTTATAATGTTCTTGGATGGCTAATGAATCTACAGAAAGAATAACATCGAATAGGTTATTAATGAGTTTTTGTTTATCTATAGGAGACGACATGTCTAATGTTGTTCTAAGACGTTCGTATAGGACAATGAATCCATCTTTTGCTTTTCAAAGACATTCTTCAAAAATTGTTTTCCCGTTTTCTTCGTTTGATATTTCATCAATATCTTTTCGCGGTTGGGGTATGGAAATAATTTTTGGGAAAATATTTTGTTGATAAAAGAGTTTTAATGCTCTTTGTGTCGCTTGTTGTCCTGCATTATCATTGTCAAACATAAGATAGATATTTTCGGTATATCTTTTTAAGATTTTAACATGTTCATCTGTTAGAGAGGTTCATGATGTAGCAACACCGATTGGTATTCCTAATTTTGCGAGTCCTAACACATCCATTTGTCATTCAACGATGATAATTTTTTGATGTTCTTTAATTCCGTTTTTTGCGAAATTAAGGCCATAAAGAATTTTTGATTTTTCAAATGCTTTATGTTCAGCGCTATTTAAATATTTAGGTGAGTCTTCAGGTTTTAGAACTCTTGCAGAGAAGCCGACAACGTTTCCCATAATATCAAAGATTGGGAATGTAATTCTGTTTCTAAAAAATGCAAATATTTCTCAAGTTGCTCCTTTTTTTGCTAGAGAAGCTTCTAATAAGTCGTTATCTGTAAATCCTTTTGATCTTAAAAGTTGAATAAGCTCATAATTTTTATCTGGAGCATATCAGATTCCAAATTGTTCAATTAATTGATCTGTTAATTTTCTTTTTTCTTTCAGATAGCTTTGGGCTTCCGAAGAATTTTGAAGTTGAGATTTGAAAAATTGTTGAGTAAGAGAATGTATTCTCTTTATTTTTCATTTTTCATCTGAGTCTGCTGCTATTTTTTTTACAGTTGTATCATATTTTTCTAAATTAATATTTTCAATTTTAGCTAATTCTTTTACT
>Ga0326513_10002764_pt1 | contig 12875 bp, 23 predicted proteins | sample 2_2465_0518_D_FD_203654 | JGI IMG/M metagenome (GOLD analysis project Ga0326513, IMG submission 203654) | Bovine rumen microbial communities from UC Davis, California, United States - 2_2465_0518 | ecosystem: Host-associated > Mammals > Digestive system > Stomach > Rumen | place: USA...
TCGATTGAAATTGTTGCCTTTTCTTTTGTCATACTTTCACCTTTTTTTAGTAATACTTTTGTATGAAAACACTTTCACCCGTCCACGATTATTATACATACATACATAAAATACATACATACATACAATAACCAAAAAATTCCCTATAGAGCATCTTCAACTTTTGACATTGCCTCCCTTAACACTTCATCTGGATCAAGTGAAGTACCAGTACAACGTACACCACACTCATACTTCAACTGCTGAACAGTTTCACTGGACAATGGTTTACCCTCAAAGTCAATACGAGCACGTATCATGATTTCAACATCATTGATAATGCTTAATTCTTTTTCAGATTTCATTCCCACCAATTCTCCGGCAGTAGTTAAATCTAATCCAAGACTTTCAAGACTTTCAGTATATATCCTGATAGCATTTGTTGCATCATCTATTGTAGTGACATTTCGCCCTTCGCATTTTGCCTTTGCAATAGTTAACCTTTCTAATGATTTAAGGTCTCTTGCAGTAATTGGTTTGCCATCATGAGATTGTGAAGCTGATTGTCTAACATCTACATAAAACTGTGATAATAAACTAATTACATTATCAGTTAAAATAGGGAAACAATTCGCTTTCATGTAAGTAATGTATTTCTTGAAACATTCATCAGATAAAGTTTCCATACCATCATTAACAGTATTCTTTCGGAGTAAAGTTTCTGCTAAAGATTTATCTTTAAATTCATTAACATTATCCCGTAATACGAAAATTAAATCAAATCTTGATAAAGTGGATTCTGCTATATCTAACTGTTCTTTAATACTCTTATTATCTGTGAATCGTGAGTATTTTGGATTTGCAGCTGCAAGTATTGATGTTCTTGCAGTCATTGTTTGAACCAAACCGGCTTTAGCAGATGAAACACTTAATTGTTCCATAGGTTCATTTAAACTTTTTTGTGCTGATGGTTTGAGTTTATCAAATTCATCAATACATAATAAACCTGTATCTGCAAGGATTACTCCTCCAGCTTCCATTGTCCATGTTCCAGTTAACTCATCTTTAACCGCAGAAGTGGTTAGTCCGGCTTGACTGGTATTTGTACCTGCAATGCTAATGCATTTTGGTGCACGTTTGTTAACTGCTGACATTAACTGTGATTTACCAACACCAGGGTCACCAATCAATAGGATATGACTTGTCCATCTGTCCATTGTATCTGATTTAAAAGTATCATCTACTGGTCTACTGCCTTCAAATAATTGTAAGAGTAAACCTTCCTTTACGGTTTCGTGACCGTAGATTTCAGGTGCTAAAGTATTCACTAATAACTCGTAAATGTCATCTCTTTTAGATAGTTCAATTATCATTTCTTTATCGGTTTCTGTTAATCGGTAATCTTCAAAAGCATCATCTACAGGGGTTATATTATGAATATCAATAAGGAATTCAAAACCATCTTGTTTCCCCCGTACTTTACGTGGTTCTACACGGAATTGACCTGTAACATCTACAACATCACCGGCTTTTAAGTTATGGAATGGTGATGCAAGATAATCTTGCATATACCCTTTAAATTCTCTTGTAGCCCCACCTTTACGGAGTTCTAATGGTTCTTCCAATTTAACAAGACGGTAATCACGGTAATGACTACTGTCTTTTAACAATCTGATTTTCTTACCATTACAATCAGGACAAACGGTAGGAATGGTGATGTTGGTTCCATCAGATACATTAATCACAATATGTTTCATACACTCATGACATTCATAAACTGCTTGTTTCAAGTCAACACGAATGTCAGTAATGTTTTTTACCATTGCTTTGCAACTAATCCATTCACGGTTGTTTGTTGCATCTAAGTTATGCAGTTCCACTGTTTCAGGAACGTTAATTAATTTAAAACTAATATGCTCTTTAGGAGTAGTGTTAGTATTGTAGTACTCTTCCATACTGTCTATGAAATTGTACATTTGCCAATCAAAGAAACCTTTACCTGACTTATTAAGTAAGTACTGGTTTAATAATTGGTAATCAATACTAACTTTGGACTGTTGGTGAAGTGATCTAACTTGTTCTATTTCATCAGTGTATGTGTCTTTGATGAAATTTCTTAACAGTCCTTTTGGGTTATAAGCCATAAACCTACTCCATGTTTACTATCATCCAACTGTCATATTCACTGTCGGCATTACCCTCTGTGATTTGTACTGTGACTTTGTTTTGTTGGTCTACAAGTTTTGCGAATCCCATTAAATCTACTTTTTTGAATTTATTGTATTCTTCACCATCTTTGTCAAGTACGTATTTGTCACCACGGGTTCTGAGTATACTGTAGATGAAGTCAAAACATCCTCTGTAGAAATCAAAGTTTTTTGTGATGTTTTTAACAAATCCTTGTTTGTCTGCTCTTGGGTAATTGAAGTAGCAGTCAAGGATTTCTTCATCAAGGTCATTGATTAATCTTAATCTGAGACTATCGTAACTTTTTCCATCGTTAGTGAATTTGGTTACTTCTGGGTATCCAGTGAATTTTTCTCCTACGTCTATTTCATAGTTTTTGAATGAATCGTAGGTTGGTTCGTATCTGGAGTCTTTTCCAGTTATTGTTTCGAAGCCATCGTTTTCGTTGTATTCTGCTTCGGTTGTGCCTACGAGGTCATCGAAGTTTATTTGTTCATTTGTGTTAGTTTCATTGTCTTTGCTTTTTAATGCCATAATCTCACCATTTGTTGTAAATATTATTGCAGGAGACACTTTTTAGTCTCCTCTAAATGCTTCCATGTCTTCGGCATAAGTTGCTTCAAACCCTGCCATCTTAATAATCCAAGATAAAGCCATCCTGTATGCTTTACCTAATGCTCTTGTCTGTGCCATACTAGCCATACTGAAGTATTTCTTTTGGAAGTCATCACGAGTACAGTATGCTTCAGCAGTAGCAAGTACGGTTCCATCTACGATTTTACCATCATCAATACTTGGATTCTGGTATAATGTAGCCCTTGCCTTAAAACCAATAGTACGGCCTTTATCGTTTTTCATCTCTTCTACAATCCTTGTATCTGGTACGATACCTAACATTGTACCTAGCACTTCCCATCCTTCAACGGTCACATATTCTGCATCAGGATTACTTGTGTTTAATCCTTTAACTACAAGACCTTGTTGTCTGACTAAAGGTGCAAGGGTATTTGCGACATTGGTTGCCACTCCGACTTTAACACTCATTGGTATTTCAGGGTTAAGGATTGCATAGTCAGGAAGATTTTTATCTTCAACGATTGCAACTTCTTGAGTTGTATCTTGATCAACATTTAATTCTTTATCTGTTATTACTTCCACTTCGTAGGGGAGTTCATCTTGTTTGTCTTTTTTGCTTTTTAATGCCATATTATATCTCTCCATATTCTCTTTGTAGTACATCCAATGGTCTTAGTATTTGGATGCAGTAAAATTTCATTACACCTTTTTCTTTGTTGGCATATAATAGTACATCACCAGGTCTTGCATGGACGGTTTGTTTATTATATGCTACATTGATACAGTCAGCTATGTCTTGATGACCAACACAACTGAATGCATCGAAACATAATGCCTGGAATTCAGTGTCAGATACTTCATGGAAGCTTAGCATGAAGTCACCATATTCAACCATTCCTGGGCTTAAACTCGATACTATGAATTTCATCTTATTTTTCACCTCCTCTGTATTGGATTAACTCATCGATGATTGTGACGATGTTTTCTTGTTGTTTATAGCAGTATTTTGCATAGTCTCTGTCGAATCTGATACTGCTTGTTTTATCGGATACGAATGCTGTTCTCATTTTATCATTGGTTAATCCTTGACTTTTGAAGTCGGTTTCTAACCATAATTTATTTTCGCAAGCTTTGAGTTTTCTTTCTAAATCCAATAGGTCGAAGTATTTGGATTCTAAACTGCTTAATGCTTTTTCTTTTAGTTGTATGAGTTCAAGTGTGTTGAAGTCATATCTTGTGCGTTCAGGTTTTTTCTCTTTTGTCATTAGTAATCACCATTAAATATAAAAATAAGGGAGTTAGTGTCTTATTGAATAAAAAGATTTTAATGATAGAAGAATTGTATGTTTTTTTTTTGACACCATTTTTTTAAAACACCACATATAAAGAAATTATAAAAGCACAATTAGACACTAGTTATTTCTCCCTTAATTTTGTTACAATTGTGTAACCATGAAGTTTCTTATTCCACCGGATTCAACAGCGGAAATACCAGTCATTGCATATATTACACATACAAATAATGCTATGAGCAATGCCATTAGTACAAATAAGAAAAGGAAAGCATGGTTTAAAATCCATGCTTCCACTTTGTCCATTAATAAGGAGGTTAACTTTAAATCCTCTTTCTGTTCTCTTTTATGTAATCTAACTGGTTCAGACATACTCTACCACTTCCTACTGATACATGCCATTGCAATATGTTCTGGGTTGATTACAGTTAATCTTCCATTTGCACGGACTATTCTTAGCATTCCACTGTCAGTTTCTTTTAAAAGGTCTGTTTTGTCAATACCTACTTCCCATCCTTTTACGGTTAGGATTATACGGACGCATTCACCTTTTTTGATTTTACGGTGTAAGAAGTCAATTTCAGTTATCATAAATATCAACCTCACAATCGTATTCACAGTCAGTACATTCATGATCATAGGGGCATTCGAAATATTCATCTCCCCAGATGTCATCAAACCATGAAGGATAATCTGTGCAATTCATTGTTTACTCCTCCCGATAAGTTTGGATAGTTCTTTTTTGTAATAAGCACTGCTTATCACATGGTCTTTTAATTCACCTACTGTTAATTCCATTCCATCAAGGTTTACGATGGTGTCATCACCTTTTAAAAAAATAGGGGAATTGGTGTTCATTCTACCAACTCCATTGTGTATCCTATAAAGAACCCATCTTCAACTACTTTACGGACTTTGAAACCTGATAGTTCAGCCATTGCTTCAATGATTTCTTCCCGACCATATAATGTACTGTGGTCAGGGATTTCATCTGCATTAATGACTGGGATTACTGGTTTACCATCAATGATGCCAGTGCAGTTACTGTTTGCGTAGATTGGTTTGTTGGTTACTATTCTTGCTGATGCGATTGCATCTTCTGGACAGCAACCAGTACCGAACACTCCCCCAGTCTTGTCAACAATTTTCCATTGTTCATCGAGACTGTTGTAGTCTAAAAAAAGTTTGGTAGGAGCAGTCATTCTACCATCTCCCCGTTATCAGATTTATTGAGTAGTGCTTGATAGAATATATTTGATTCAGATATGTCCTTTTTATCATTACAAATACATACTAACCTTTCATTCTCAAAATGAATCTCTTTGATTTGGGATTTTAATTTTTTGTTTTCATTTTTAAGAGAAGTGAATGCTCCTTTTTCTAAATAAGCAATTCTCCTCTTTAATGGTTTGATTTTTTCATCATAATCCTTTTTCAATGTTTTTTCCAATAAGAGATTTTTAGTTTTTAAGGATTCTTTATCTTCCTTTAAACTTCTAATTTCATCTTCTAACTCTTCTATTTTCTTACGTAAAACAATTTCCCCTATTCTAAGAGAACGAATTTTATTTGATTTTTCTTTTAATTCATTTTTAAGCTCAGAGTATTTCCTGTAATCATATTCAATATTGAATACTGAATGTTGTCCTCCTCTTGTCTGGTTGTATCCATTTTCATAGGAATTTAATAATCGAATGAATTTAACTTCTTGTTCGTCTAATTCATTTTCAGAACAAGCAAGGATAACTTCAAATTTAAAATTCGCTACTCCGTATTCTTCAATTGCTTTATGTATTTCAGAATTGCTTTTAGAGTGTATGTGTTGTTCAAATCTAGTTTCGATGCAGACAGATTGTCCAACATATTTCATTCCATTAATATTATTAGTGATGCAATAAATACCACAAGTCATATTTAAGCACCACCTAATAAAACATTGGTTATTCTCATGTCTGCTATCTCTGATTTTAAAAGTAGATTTTCACGAGATAGTTCTGTACATCTTTGTTTTAAATCGTTTATTTCACGATAAAGTTCTTTCTCTTTCATTCTCTTTACCTCAACGGTTTTTCAGAAACAAAGCACTTATGCTGCAACATAAGTATTTGCTTCATGTATAAAGATTGTCTTATATAGTATATATAGTTTACTATAAAATTATAATTCTATAAAACTATAATTAAATTAATATAATTAACTATAAATACTCAATTGGACAAATATTATAATGTAATACTACTAAAAAAAAAGCTTTTGGAGGAAATTCTATGTCAACCGTACAAATGGTATTTGAAATCGATGAAGATTTAAGAACCGAAATCAATATTATCGCTAAAAGACAGAAAACAACTGTCAAAGCAATCATGAACCAATTAGTTACTGACTTTGTGAATGAAAACAAGTAAAATTTTTTTACAATTTTTTTTAAATTGTGTATATGTTGGTACTAAAACCTAAGCCAAGCTAGGACAGTACACTCTCCATTTCGCTTGGAACTACATAAAAAACATTTATATAGCATTTAAGTTCATATATATTATTGTTACAAGAATTCATTCAATCCTCAACGGTTTGCTTGTTTTTTTAGTAACATGTAGGTAAGAATTGCGAGGTGCTGCAACACCGTCTGAGCATTCTTACTTACGAATATTACAGATTATACTCTTTATTTTACAGTTTAAATATTTTTGTTTTACAATAGATTTTTTTGTAATTCATTGACTTTTAAACATGTCCTAGAGAGAGCATCTGAAAAGTAATCCATCATGGTGATGATCATGAAATACCAAAAAATAATAATCATACTAATCCTACTAATATTCACAACCGGAATACTATTAGGCCCTGTAAGTGCAACACACACTTTTACTGATAAAGGGTACACTTACAAAATGAGTGACAGCAAATATAACAAAATGAAAAAAAATGCTAAAAAAGGGGCTCAACGAATGACTAAAGAACTTGGGCATCCCTGTTCATCATATGATAACAAAATAGTTAAAGTTACTAAAACAACCAAAGTGTACGTTTATAAAAACGGAAAATTAAATAAAAAGTACCCTAAACAGACTATGAAACTAAGAAAAAATGGATGGAAATATACTACCACTGAGGTTCATGGTAAAAATGAGTATCAAATTTATAAAAAAACTGGACATATGAATTGTAAAGTTGAGTATTATAAAGGGAATTATGAAATTTATTGTATGGCATGGGATGGATAAATAGACCATGTTTAATGGTCTTTTATGTACTCTTCCCATGTTGGTTTATTTTCTTCTAATCGTGTTAATCTTTCGTTGAAATCATTTAATTCTTGTTTTAGTTCCTTATTTTCTGTTTTTAGTATTTCATTCTCATTACGGTACTTACTTTCACTGGTAATATATAATGAATGCATGTGTTCAGTATACATGGTTTTTAATTGTTCTGGTGTATCCACGTAGTATGCATTATCTACTTTATTCTTTGCTTTACCTTGCAAAGTGTTAATAATATCAATACTTAATCCATCATTCCGTAATGTTGTAGCATGGTATTTCCGTAGTGTATGACATCTTAATATTCCGTAGTTATTACCAGTAGTTACTCCTAATTTTAAAGCTTCGTTTAAATCTTCGAATTTCAAACCTAACCATAAGTAACTGATTTTGAATAATGGACTGTCAAGTGTTAGTTTATCTTTTCTTGAATATAAGTAATTCACTATATATTGAGTGGCTTCTGGAGTGCAGAATGTATAGTGGAATTTATTTGTTTTAGTACGGGTTAAACTAAATGTGGGTATGATGTCATCTCTACCATTTAACTTATCCATCATTTCGTTTATATTATTAGTTTGATGATATGTTCCTGTAGCAGTTAGGAAATCCCCAACTGTTAGTTTTAATGCATCTATTTTTGACATTCCACTACTGGCAAGGAATAGTATAATCGCTTGCATTAATGGTTTACTTGATGATACTGCTAATTGTAAATCTTCACGTGTTGGTAATCTTATTTCAACGTGGGATTGAATGTTTACTCTTGGTAAATGGTGTATTTCAATCTCATAATGACGATAAAAAGTAGTAACACGTTTCATCATGGTGTTAATGGTTTCTTTTGCGTAACCAGTATCTATGAGGTAGTTTCTGAAGTTGATTAAACGATTTTTAAGTGTTCGTCTTTTCCATCTGGTACCATTTTCTTCCTCTTGATCAGCTTCATCAAGTAACTCATTTAATGTCATGTCATTAAATTCCAGGTATTTATTGATGGCATGTGAGTATACTTTTACACTACCAGGGGATAGGTTTCTTTGTCTGCAGAAATTTTTAAATATTTGTTCAGTCATAGTCATATTTATCACTTCTTATATAGTATTGCTCTTTTTCGTAGAGAGCATTTGAAAAGTATTGGGTTATTTTTGTAGTACCGAAAGAGTAACTATTGAATAACCTTATACTTTCATAACTATTTTTTTGGTTATCTTATTATTTTAATTTTAGCAGTTATAGAAATGTTCGTAGATAATAAAACGAACAAATTATTTTTTCAAAATCAATCGCTGATGTTCCAGGTCCACTTCGATTTTATCCCCGACATCATAGACAGTATTCTTCGGTGTTTCAAATATTACATCATAGTCATCAGGTAGGTTCTCACATATTGTTTTTAAGGTTTTGATTTTCATAGTTGAATTTTTTGTTCCTGGTGTAATATACTAATAGTTATAACACTTGTTATATCAAGTAGACATAAAAAAAATAATGGTCCCAAGACATAAGCCCCAGGACCAATAGTGAATTACCAGTTTTTTACTCCACAATCATGATCATTAGAAAAGTGAGAGATAAAATTTCATATTTAAACGTAGGAATGATTATATATTAAATTCGATGTTTTCTAATAAATCATGATTACATCATCGTAAAAAAAAAAGTTATGGTAATTGAGCTTCAAGGTTATCTATTTCTTTTTTAGTTTGTATTGCTTCATCAGTAAGGTCTGAATGCATTGTTAGTTTTGCATATTTCCTTTTTAAGTTCCGTAATCGTGTTTCATTTAACACTTTTTCTTGTTCCGGAGTCATAATGGCATCACCTGATAGTAATTAATTGTACGGTTCAGCATAGCATTGTCAATACATGATGCTTTTACTGATTTGAATCCTTTGGTTGGGTCATATACCCAGTAGTTACCGTTTTTAGTGGTTTTACCTATGCAGATGTAGTGACCGTAGTTGTTTGCATATCCAAGGCATGGTGCTTTGATAGTGTCAATATGTGCTATTACACCATATCCTTTACTGATTGCTTGTTTTACTGATTCGAAGTTCCTTTTGATTGGTTCGATTTTATAACCTAACTTTTTTGCACCAGTAATCATATCAGATGGGGAAGTTCCGTAGATTCCAGTTTGGAATGCTTTTGCTATTTTTGATTCGTGTATGAATTCACCTAATCCTTGTGCAGCCATATTAAAACTGGCACAACAGCATTGATATTTATTATCCTGGTAATTTAATACGAATGGGATTTTAGATTTACCCACATAAGTTACTTTAGATGGTTTTTTACCATTATTAAACTGATAAAGATTGTATTGTTTTAAAATACCGTTATACTTCTTACGTGTTAATTTATAGGTTTTACCATTAGTAGCAGTGATTTTCACTTTAGGTACACCATCACCTGCTTTTATGGATTGTCTAACCTTACCGATTACTTTTTCAATTTCCTTTTGTTTAAATTGTATCATAATTTCACATCACATCTGTCAAGGATTTCAGTTTCTTCTTTTTCTAATTCCTTAAATTTTTGTTCATACTCAAATGCTTCAGTCATAGTTGGAGCTTCACGCATCAACTCCTGATAACCTACTTTTAATTCTTGAATTTCCTTCAATCGCTGATTATCTAAGTTCATAACATGCACCGTCCTTTTTTTAGGTAGCAACATTTTTCTAAATCATGGTCACACGTGGTTCTTTGGCAGCAGCCGTCGCAGTCTTCGGGGTAATCTTTTTTTTCTTGTTTCATGTTTCACCTTTTTTTTTAGAATTCATTTTGTGAAAAAAAATAATAATATAAATAAAAAAAAATTTTTAATTTTTTTTTGGTTTTGTGTCATTGTATGTTTGTATCAGAAACATACAGTCTTCAAGATTGCAAGTATTATTGTGATTGGAGTAAATTAACTTCAACTTGGACAAAAGACACCAGTGTTAGTGGAAGATTAATCTACATAGCACCTTATACTTGGAGTGAAGCCGTTGATATGGAGTTTAAATTCCAATCAATACCATCGACAACATTTATCGGTTTAAAAGTGGCTAATAGTCTTGGAATGAAATTCGCTTTAGGTAGAATAAGTGGTCAATGGAGAGTTGATTATAATACTAATCAAAGTCAAAATATTAGTCCATCTATTACAACTGATAGTGTTATACTCTTGAAATCAACTGCATTGAATAGTCAAACCTTGTATGTTGATGACTCATCCATTCTATCGAAATCAACATCTAATAATAGTCAAGGTTTAAGATGTGATGTTTTTAACAATGATGCATTTGAATTAGAGTATGTGAAAGTCCTATAATGGTTTGATTTTCAAGTCTTTGATTGTTAAACTTCTAATATACAAAAAAGATGTAGGAAATGTTATAATTTCCTAACTTTAATATATTCTAATTCCATTGGAGTTGATGTAAAATCATCTATACGGAGTGTTTGTCCGAAATCGGTTCTTGCAGTTTTTGTTTTCAGTAATGTACCATTCAAGTACCATTTGACAGTAGTATTGTTTTCTACTGTTATTTTAAGCACATCATTACTTGTTGGTGTCGCTCCAAGACTCTCTGATGAACCTAATGATGTTCCTTGACTCCACCATGCTTGTGGACTGTTGTTATAATTAAAGAACATTCCTTTAATCTCATTGCTTCCTGAGTAGAATTTACCAAATCCTATAAGAGTGTTTGATGGTATACTATTCTTGTATTTGAACTCTATACTAACATCATTTCCGAAATTAGTCAAGTAATTATAGATTGTTCTTCCACTAACACTTGTATCTGTACTCCAAGTTGAAGTGATTTTACTCCATTCGGCATAATAATCAAGGTCTTGAATGTCGTATCTTTCTGATACTAAGCTACCAATTCCTGCAGTAAAACTAATATCTCCAGCACCAGTTGAAGCATAACTTTTAGTCGCAACACCACTACTATTAGTCGATGCAGTTCCCATTGAAGTTCCACCTTTAAAAAATTCTACTGTCGCACCTTCAACAGGGTCATCATTACTATCCAATACAGTAGCAGATAAGGTTGCTGATTGACTATCCTCATAAGATAAGATAGATTTATCCGCAGTCAATGAGATACTCGCAGGAACTGGAATAGGACTAATTTGCAAGATTTTTCCAGCCAAAGTTGTAAGACCCTCTGATGCACTTGAAGTAACTCCCTGTGCAGTTAAGTTAGCAGCCATTGTTTCACCTAATTCTTGCAATGCTCCATTTAAAGTGTTTGTATCATTAGTCATTTATATCCACATCCTTTATTGATTAATATAACTTATAGCATCTCCTATGAGGTCGGCTAATGCTTTCCCTTGCTTAGCAGATAAAACTTTTGTACTACTGTCAGTTGTTAAATTATCTGCTATATCAGATGTTGTTAACATTCCACTATGAGTATGCCCAGCAGTTGCATAAGCTGAAGATAATGGATGTTGATGATCTGCTTTTGCATAATCAGATGAACTACCAATTGCTCCACCACTAACATCAGCACTTGGAGTTGATGTTGACGCACTTGGAATAGTAGCATTACATTGCTTACTTGATGGGTGAACATACTTATTCGCTTGAGCTTCAATACCATCCAGTTTATCTTTTAATGTATCTGTGAAATCATTTTCAGATAAACCTTTTCCAGTTACTTTATCCACCTTTGTATCAATTGTGGTCTTTGTTAGTTTTTCTGAGGGTATTTTTTCATCAGATAATGTTTGCTCCCATTCTGTAACTATATCTGCTCCACCTTCACCATCCTTACCATTTGTCACAGTATACGTTTGTGTATCTCCATTGGTGTAGGTTATAGTATAAGTATCAACTAGACCAGAAGTTCCAGTTTTAACGATGCTTTGTATTCCTTTCCCATCAGCACCTTTTACTGTTCCTAGATTATATTCAGGCATATATTAAATCTCCTTTACTATTTATATTGAATCGTGTTGATTCTGATTCATCTATATCTATTATCAAGTCTCCATCTTCAATACTGAAATAATTATCCACTCCGATTGGTAATGTTAATATGAGGTCTCCATCATTGTTGATATGGAATTTTCCTAATCCTAATGCGAATATCATATTGTCATCCGCATTTTTAACGGTCACTCCTCCAGTTACCATTGGGTTATAGATATTATTGTCAATGAATGATAATAATACAGTATCATCAATGCTTAATGGTATGTTTGTACTGTTTATTACGTTTTTATGGATTGTGCCGTTGTCTTCTTTGCAATCAACTGTGTTGTCTTTGTTGATTTGTGTGATTGTTGCGTATCTGGTGAATGCTATGTCATTTATGTTGTTTGTTAGTGATTGCAGATTGCTAAGGAAATCATCACTCATTACTTATCCCACCACATTACCGTCCTTATCATAAGTTTTATTGAATAATACATTACCTGAGATTGGGGATATAACTTTAACATTCCAAGTCTCAGTAAGGCTAGTAGATACTAACGAATTAGGGTTAAAGATATTATCAAGTATTTTTTCTTCAGCATTAATTGTTGAAGTTAATCGACCACGTAAGCCTATCTGTACAGCAAGAGTTAAC
>Ga0326513_10002765_pt1 | contig 12871 bp, 13 predicted proteins | sample 2_2465_0518_D_FD_203654 | JGI IMG/M metagenome (GOLD analysis project Ga0326513, IMG submission 203654) | Bovine rumen microbial communities from UC Davis, California, United States - 2_2465_0518 | ecosystem: Host-associated > Mammals > Digestive system > Stomach > Rumen | place: USA...
TCCTCCTTAATAAAAGGCGGTTATATAGCCGCCTTTACCTCAAGCTCTTTTTCTCCTTCTTTATGTTTTATTTCAGTCAAATCCAAATAACAAAAGTCCACTTTCGCAAGTTTCGCAAAATCCAACAAGTGCTTCATTGCATCCAAAATATATCTCTTCGTTTTTCTACTTCCGCGCTTAAACCATTTATCATAAGCAAAATTTACCTGCGCCGAAACGCACTCAAGAGCCCCTCCGTGGCAAAAACCATCTTTTGAAACCCCAAAAAGAAAACCTTCGTTAAGCAGGCTGTCGGCTGTGTACAATGTATCACGCCCTCCGTTGTTCGTTACGTTCTTGCCTTCCAATGCAAGCCTTAGAGATAACCCTACGGCTCTTAAAGCCATTCGTGCGTGATCAAGGTTCTCCTCCGCTATTTCTTTCCTGTCTCCGTTTAACAGAAACACCACTTTTTGATTTTTATTTTCGTCTTTCATAACTTTACTTTCTTGTCGTTGCCTCATGCAACTATCCTTATCTTATCACAAAAAAATATACTGTCAATAGGTTTTTTTAACTTTTTTTACAAAAATAAAAGAAAATTGTTTTCCCTAAATAAATGACATAAATCTAGGGAAAATCACCCACCTTTGCTCCACTATCACTCCACTGTAAGGTTGTTACTTTTTAAGTCTCTCAAAAAAATTTACAACATTTTTGTGTAAATTGTATTGTTCATAACCGTTTTTGTGTATATCAAAACCCGCCCTTGTTGTTCGTAAATAAATATGCAACTTTACATACCAACACTTATTTCAATGTGTTTTCCGATGGGGGGTAGGACATTCTTGTCCTGTTATACGTGGACATTCTTGTCCTGTTATACGTGGACATTCTTGTCCTGTTAATTTACTTATCTACAAGTTTTTTACTCACCCAAAGAAATAAAAAAGAAAGGTACAGGGCTATTTGTTTTTATTGCCCCCCCCGTTCCCCCAAAGGGGGAGGGGGTATTTCGCTTGCGCTACATACCCTTTTGAAGAGAGGAATTGTGTTTTGCGAAAAGAAACAGAGCTTGTATGCAGGAAGAGGTTGTCTCTTTATTGCGCCTGACGGCGCGGGCTGGTAAAGGGAAAAGGTTTTTCTCTTTAACAGCAAAGATTGTTTCGGTACGGAAGAAATGTTGCTACCGCCGAAAACAGAGTGGAGGCGGGGGGGTTGATGAAAGGAAGGTTGATGAAACAAAAGTTTCGAAAGCCGCCGTGTTTTTTTGGTTGCACCTCACTTGCAACACGGCGTATAGTGAGGAAAACACAAAACTATGGTTCTATCTGAAACTAAAAAAACATTGGACGCAAGCAAAAAAGTACCAAGGGAGCTTTCGCGGAATTTTGAGGCGAGTGTACCGGCTGACTTGTACGCGGAATGGAAAATCCCGGAGGGATGTGTAAGGCTTTTTTGCATCATCAAGCAGTTACATCACGCCAAGACGAAGTTTTGCACGGCGTCAAACAAGACGCTTGCGTATTACATAGGGAAGGACGCGAGGACGGTACGGCGGTATTTGAAGCAGTTGCGCGAAGCGGGGTTTTTGACGGTAAGGCTTGAAGTAGAGGGTGAAGGGCAAAACAGACGTGTACGCCGTTATTTACACGCAGACAACAGCAATATAGGTACTTGCCGTGAAATTGTAAGGAACTTCGATGACAAGGGAAACACGAAGCGGATTGAGGATTTTGAGAACGACGAGGATGCGGATTGCGAAGAGCAAAATGAAGCCCGTGACGCGGACACAGGTGAGGAAATTGTTTCTTTTGAAGCTGAAAAAAGCGTACAACAAGCCGAATTGATACCGCCGGAAACAGGGTGTAGGCGGGGAACAGAGCTTGCGATAACAGAGGAACCGAAGGATATTTTCGAACGGACATTATGGAAACACCCCGATGTTTGTGAATACATTAAGCAAAGCGGGAGCGTAAAAGCAAAAGCGTTTCAACGCTGGTGTAAGGTAACAAAAGACGGAAAATTTACGGAAGTATGCGACTTATTGCGCATACAGTACCGCAAAATGGTTGAGGGGCGGAAAAGACAAGGTACGAATTGGAATGCTCTTGAAGTGTTTTTAAACCCCGTTATGGAGAAATGGAAAACGGATTGGGATAGTCTTGGTGCACACACTTCCGCTTTCGCGAACACCGCACCGCGGGGTGTAACAGTCTTGAACAGAACGACAACAAGAACAGCGGCGCAAGTGACAGCATCAACGGAGACGGGTGTTGCGGATGCGAAGGTTGCAACGGAAACCGTAAGTGAAACGGCGACGGTATTGGGCGGTGATAATTTACATTTACGGGATGACTACCAAAAAGGAACACTTCCGCGTGATTGGGTAACGATTGCGGTTGAAAAAAAGCTTTCTGGGTTAAACCTTTCGGAAGGGATTATTGACAGCTGGAGAAAGATTACGAATTGGAAATTTTGCCCGAAGGAATTAAAGCAGGCGGCGGCATCGTTGTACGATGAAGGGTTTCGGTTTGACCCGAGGTACGACAAGGTTGTGACCGCAGGATATGAAGAGGATTTGGCGCAACGTATTGCTGAACACGCCGCGTTTTTGGCGCATGACGAAAATTTGGATTGGTTAATTTACGAAAAGGCAAAGAAGTATTTTGATGTAGACAATAATTTGGTTTTTGACACCGATTTGTTGATACATGTTTTTAAGCCCGCAGGAGAATGTGTTGAGTTTGTTTCTTTTGATGCTTTCGATGGCGAAGACTGGCTTAAAAAGAACGCGATGCGTCTTGTGAAGAACGATGTGAATTTCGTAAAGCGTTTGTTGGGTAAGATAAAACAATTATCTTTAGCTTGCAACGGGGTTCCCCTGACCCGAACGTTACCGACGGAACAAAAACAAAAATCGATACAAGCGATTGGAAGCGTTGTGAAAAGCCTGACCGCCGAAACTCAACCGATGTCCGAAGAGCCAAAACCGACGGAACCTGAAAAGACTTATCCGACGGGTGATGATTTTCAAAATAAAACGGAACCAAAGTATTGGTTTGGCTTTTTAAAAAAATACGCCAAAAACTATGAAACCAAAAGCGGGATGATTGACGCGGTGCGCGACACGACTGATTGGGGTAAGTTCCCGAAAGAAATGATGTCTTTCCTGCGAATGGCTTTCCGGGCAACAAAAGGCGGGTTAAGTTGTGTTGGGACATGGACTGAATTCAAGATGAAAAATTTGTACCTGATGGCGGAAGAAGAAAACGCCGCGCAAGGTGTTTAAAGTCGTATGGAATACTCGGCATTCGATTTGGCAAGGTACATTTTGAAAAAATGTATCGATGAGGATCATCCTATCAGTAATTTGCAATTACAGAAGATATTGTACTATATCCAGGAGTGCTTTTTAAAAGAAAAGGATCGCAAGGCATTTTCGGAGCCTATCGAAGCTTGGCAATACGGTCCCGTTGTCCCGAAAGTCTACGACAAATATTGTATCTATGGTGGCAAGACCATTGTCTGGATACCGGAGGCTCCCGATGTTGGATTGAAAGACGAAAAAGATAAAGCGTTAATCGATGGCATTGTGGAGGAGAAAAGGGAGTTGGATCCGTGGAACATGGTGCAGGAAACTCACAAAGAAGACGGTGCATGGGCAAAGATTTATGATGACGGCAGAGGAGCCTACAAAGTGATTCCCATTGAAACAATAAAGGAGTACTTGCAAAAGCGGTAAAAGCCTACAGAGCAAAAACCTACGGTCAATAAGGATTGTGTACGTTTTGTGTTGCAAAAAATCAAAGAGCTGTTTTCCGTGTAAATGAGGTGTTGACCTCGTTTTTCATAGGCGGGTGTGACAATTGCCTTTGTTGTTACACCCGTTTTTGTTTTATGAACGAACTTGAAAGAATTGACGAAACCCTTCCGCCGTCATTGCGGTTCTTTTTGTGTATTACAATCGTTGGTCTTATGTTCGGCGGTTTATTCTTTTCCTTATTGTGTTCATACAAGGCGCAAAAGAAAAAGCAACCCAAAGAGTTTAATCAAAGAGAAGATGACATTTTTATGTAACGGTTGTAAAATAAAAGCATGTGGGAAAAACTTGTTAAATTTTGTTCTTCGAAGAATTTCGGTTGGATTTGCACGGCGGTTGCGACACTCGGGGCGTTGTTTTACGGATTGCATTGTTATACGATTGCTTCGTTTGTTTGGTTGTTCTCAAACGCTGGGTTTGTGATTTATAATGTAAAACAGGAAGAACCTTTGTGGGCACAGGCGTTGTTTTTCGTTTTAAATTCCGTCTTGTGCCTTGTGCAATTGTTCTGTTAAGCTTAAATGGTTGCGCCATTTTTAAAAGACACGTAGGGCACGAGACACTTCATCAGATTCAGGCGGTATCCACAGGGCTTCAGTTACTTAAAGAGAAACGAAAAGAGGAAGATTTGCTTACAGGTGAACTGGTTCGGATTTCCCGTAATGCGGTGTCGTCGGAAAAAAGTAACGATGCTTTTGATGTACTTGAAGAGCGGTATCCTGAAAAAATTCCTTCGATTGATGAAACACTTCCGACGGATAAAGAGATTGCCGAATTACGTTCAAGGCTGTTAAGTGCGGAAAAAAAGATTAACGAACTCTTGAAAATAGATGCACATAAAATTGAAGCCGCAAGAAAGAACGTTGAGAAGTTGCAGGAAAAAGAGGTTGCGCTTTCTCATTGGGAAAATCTTGTCACGGTTGCGGGAGCGAGTTTTCTTGCGTGCCTGATTGCGGTATTTTTATGCGGAAGGTTTAAAAGCTAAACTTTACAAAATAAGACAAAAATTACATTTTGAAATAAGCAGTAGGTGTTTTTAACAAAAATGCGAAATACTTATCGGTTCACGTTCTTTACGGTAATTGTTTTTTTAGCCGGAGTTTTTGTGTTTTGTTGTTACAGGAACGTGGAGGTATCGAACCTCAATGCGAAATTAAATCGTCACGGACAATTAAATCGCCTGACCGATGCGGAGTGTCTGTTTGTGAAAAGGCAAAAACAATCAAACATTTCGTTTTTAAAAAACAACCTTAACCATCTTCGCGATCTTGACAGTAAGTTTAAAAAACTGATTTTTCGCCATAAGGAATTAGAAAAAACAATGACGTACGAATGGGCGGCAGTTAGGGAACAAACCATGCTTTTGGAGCAGGCGGATTTAGGGAAAGAGGAACAATTCGTGATGTTTGAAATTTACGAACAATTATCAAAATGCATTGCTGAGATTTGCGAACTGATGGATAAACAGCAGTCTATTTTGTTGTATTGGGAAAACGTGAAAAACGAACGGATGAAACAAAGGGAAAAGCTGTTGAAAAAACTGGATAATACCACGGTCGTTGATAATTACATATCAGATAGTTCGGGTTTAGCGCAAAATAACAACAATACAGAAAAGACCGATAAAAATTTATGAGTATCAATATAGCAAATCAAGAACTGCCGGCTGACAATCTTCCGCACGGAAACATGGAAAAACAGTGTTTCGCTGATAAAACTTTTTGCGAAAGATTACGGTCGGATGTTTCTAATATCAAACTTTATGCGGACGTTTGGGGTAAGGCATCAACCGAAAATATGACGAAGTTGAAAATTCGTTACGAAAGCCTGACGACTTCACTTGAGAAGCGGTTAGAGTATTGGAAGGCAATTGAAGCCCTGTTGGACACAGACGATATTGGCGGACTTGCGTGCGACGATTTAGTTAAAGAACTTGAAGCAACACTTCCCGATGAGGAGTTTTTGCACACAAAGCTTTTGAAGCACGCTGAATTAAACCGCGAGCGCATTGAAACCCAAAAGAGAATTCTTTCGAAAATTAAACACGAGAAATGATTACGAGATATCTTGAGCATTTCACTCAGGACGAGGTTGATAAAGCTCCCGGAGAAGTTCTGACCAAAGATCTTCCGTACGGTGGTAACAGACCATACGTTATCGGCACGCTTTTACGTGACAGCGCAAGCGGTGAATATATTTTGTGGCGCAAGGGAGGCACGGAAGCGCATCGCTTGTGTATTGAGCATGCACCGCACGAGCTTGTGGAATGGACGATTGCAACGGAGAACATGACGTTCACGAACATCAATTTACAACAACTGACGAGAAATTATCCGTTCGCAAAAGTAAAACGTATTGGCATGATACCGCTTGACGCGGCATCCGGCGCAGTACCGTCGGCATATTACGATAGTGCGTATTGCGTATCCAGAAACACTACGTCGTCAGACCTAAACGATCCGTCACATTGGTTCACGCTGGCACCCGAGCAATGCGAGCTTAAATTAACCCAAACCACGCCGTTGACACAACCGACGTATTGCGAGCTCGATGCATTGCTTTATAGTCCGTTTTTTACGGATAAAGTCTATTTCACAAACCTTCATATCGGTTATTCGGCGCGCGGTGTCGTGTTTTATTGCGTGTATGAATTGCACGACGGACTGATGCATTATCCGAAATCGGACACAATTTACAATGGCACCGCTATTACGCATGATTATCCGGAATTTAAAATTCTTTTTTCAAGCGGGCTTTTAAAGTATATTTGCACCAGCAGTTTTGACGGTCAAACAGACAATTACAATGTGCGTGTAAATTTATATAAATATAAATATGTTCCCGGAGGAACCTATGATGGCACGTTGCTATGGAACCAAGAACATTCGACCAACACACGAGGGTGTTTTTATAATGTCTCGCGACTAAATTATCATTTCGAATACGGATCGTTTTTAGTTTTGCAAGCTGAAACCAATTTTCAAAAATATAGAGGTTTCAATACCTGGCTTCGCTTTACAAGCGAAAAATTTAATTCTTAACATTAACACATAAAAGTATGTCCATTATTAAAACTTTGAAGCACTTTACTCAGGCTGAGGTTGATAAAGCCCCCGGGGAAATCTTAACAAAAGATCTTCCGTACGGTGGTAATAGACCATACGTCATTGGTACGCTTTTGCGTGACAGTGCAAACGGTGAGTATATCACGTATAAGAAGTGGAACGAGGGTGCAAAACATCGTGTTTGTATAGAGCATGAGCCCGACGAGCTTGTTGCCTGGAAGGTTGTTCCCGCCGGCACGAGTAGTCTTGAAATTCCGTTGACGGAACTTGGGGACAGCGGGTTGGGTGAAGTGAAGCGGGTCGGCTTTGTGCAACTTAAAGACGAAGAAATTGTTGCATCCATGATGGCAACTGTTATCTCGGCTGAACCCGATGTTAGTGAAAATATAAACAATTCACCGCGTTTGCATTTCTTTAAAGTCAGAGAAGCTTGTGAAATGGACTCATCTTGGGGTACTGCTAACGGCAATTTCTATGAGGTAGACCCGTACGTTTTCAAGCCGTTATACCTTACGCACTCGGTGCTTATCACAGATTGTCATCTTCAACATAATGATGCGGTTTTTTATTGTGTTTATAAGAAACATAGCGGGTTACTGGAAAGTGAAATCCAAATGATGACACATACGGATTACGGCGAAATTGGGTTTTATAACATACGCATACCCGCAAGAAGGTGTCGTATTCAATACATTGTTGCGTCGCTTATAAATTTAAGCATATACCCCGTAGATCACGTACAGCTCATCGGTGAACAAAGAACAGTGGGCGGTGCTTCTGTCAAAAATTTATTTACTATTAACGGGAATAACGGTTATACAGCTGCACAGCTCGGCAATACAACTGTCGATCCGTATTGGGTGAATTCCGAAGGAGGAACTAACAGTCTTGATTACTGCCATGATGTACGAGGGTATGTTACCATGAACGACACCCTTCGTCCAAGGGGCAAAGTACTGTTGCAAATTAAACACTATCCCGAAGGTTAATGAATAAGCGGAAGATTTCATTTTTCTCAAAAGACGATCAGTCGTATCGCCCGTTGTACGCAGATGTTTTATTGCAACTTGCAACGGACAGTTGCGGTGGATCTTTTGAGCAACAAATGAAGTTGCTGAAAAAATGCAGAATTACTCCCTGGGTTGATTTGCTGACATCATTCTGTTTTGTTACGGGAATTCGAATGACGGTCGCGAAAAGATGGCTAAACAAAGATAACCCAAAGCAAGCGGAAAATGATTTCATTAAAGCTTATGAGGAAGCGAAAGGTTTTATTGAAGCACGGCTCGCGAGCGGACTGCTTGACAATTACTATAAGCGCGATGCCGTGGAAACGGTAATGTGGTGGAAGTTTCGCGAGCGCGTTTGTCCACCAAAGGAGATTGAGCAAAAACCATTGTGTGCTCAACTTTCATTTGGGAACGCAGGTTTCTTTTCTCTTGAAAAAAACATGAAAGGGGAGCAGTAAAATGCCATTAGGTCTTCTTGGAAGTATTGCTTTTGGTGGGCTTATCGGCGGTACCGTTTCGGCGATAAGCGGAGGCGATTTTTTACGCGGAGCATTCAGCGGGGCTATGTTTGGCGGTATTGGCGGATCACTCGGCGGCACGCTTGCGCCTGCCGTCGGTGCAGGCGAAGCCGCAAGTGTCGCTTCCGGTACGGCTGTTAATATATTTGGTCGCGAAGTATCAAAACAGCTTTTGTATCAAGTCATCGGCGGAATGGCGGGCGGTTACATGGCTGGAATGCAGGTTGCAAACAATGCAAAAGCAGAGCGTCAATTAAGGATGCAACGCGAGAAAGTTGCGGCAGACGAACGCGCTTTCAGGGCTGAGATGGAAATGCGACAGAGGGAATACGAGAAGGCACTCGGAGAGGTTTCCTCTTCGAAAGAAAAAACAGTCATGAGGCAGTTGGAAAAAGCGCGCATACGCGAGGATGCAAACGATGCGTTCATGCAATATATTGATGGAGGATTTGACGGAAATTTAGCCGATGTAATCGGCGGGTTTTACGGAGAAGGAAGGCTTGCGGAAGGGTTTGTGTAATGCTTTTCAGTTCGCTTGGGAAGATTGGGCAGGTTTCGCTTGGGAAGATTTTTTCTTCCGGGCAGGTTTTTGCAGGATTTGGGAGAGATCTCAAAGAACATGATGATGTTGCTTATTTTAAGCAACGTGTGGAAAAATATCCAAACGTACCGTTAATAACGTTGGATACAAACGGGCAATTAAAATACGACGAAAGAGCCGTGCGTGGTGCAAAAATGTATTACCAAAGCGGGCTTTCGGATCTTCAATACAGGCTGAATGAGGTAATCAATAAGCGCAACTCTCTTCCGTCGGCAGGGAATTTTTTCAATAAACTTTCCGGAAACAGCGGTAAAATCAGAGAGGCAGAAAGACAACTGGATGAAGCAAGAAGTCAGCTTGAAGTACGGATATTGGAAACCCAAAAGGGATTAAACCAACTTGAGCATTTACCCGAACTTCCGAAGTATGTTTTTAATGCGAATGCAAAAAAAAGAATTTTACAGCAAAAGCCGTCCCGAAGCGAACAGTTGCGTGCATTGAGGCAAAAAGTTACACAAGTGATTTAAAGTTATGCCAAGAACAATTCAACAGTTTAACGATGAATTCCAAAGAATAAAAAAGAGTGTCAATGAGGCGCAAAAAGAAAGAACTGTTCTCTTTTCGCAAGCAGAAAACCTGTTTGCCAAAAACAAAATAAAAACGCCCGACCCGAAAAGCATAGAAGGATTTTTATCAGGCACACTTAACGCCTCGCCAGAACAAAAGAGTGTCTGGAATAAGCTCAATCCGCAAGCCAGGCGCAATTTTACACCTGAATCGATCGAAATGTTCCAAATGCTGCATTTCGGAAACTTGGATTACTATGTTCATGGTGGGGATGTTCAAGGATGGTGGCGAGGAAAGTTTGACTCTCGAAAAACATTTTACGATGCCTGGGGAAGGGATGATACATGGGGTATTAACGGTTATGGTTACGGTAATTTCGAAAGTGTAGAAGAACGAAACACCTATATGGCAGGCGCACTGTACGCCAATAATTATATTGGTAGCATCGCAAGCCCGTTTTTAAATGTAGAAAAAATGAGCGGCGATGGAATAGCAAACAGAGCCAATAAACACTATGTAGATGCTTATAACATTCTTAAATCCGGTACCAATAATGCATTAGTTATTAAATCAATAACCAATGTCCCTGAGAAAATTGTGTATTTAAATGACACACAAGAGGCGGAAGATCTTCAGAAAAGATACAAAAAAAACAGTGACCTTCTGGATAGTTTGCACGAAGAACAAGAAGCCCTTGAACGTGAAAAAAGTTTTATTAAACCTGAAAAACTTGAGTTAATCAATCAATACAATCGTATTTCCGGAGCAATAGATAATTTGGGTTTAAAAATTACAAAGCTTGAGCAAAATCAAAAAGCGCAAAAAAACCTGACGGACAGTTTTTTTAAAGGCTCAGGAAAAGGAATGTCGATGCGTGACGAGTTAATGTCGCAGTCGGAAAGTTTGCAAAGCGATATCTCAAAACTAAGCCTGAGCTTTAATTTAGAAAAAGAACGGAACAAAAAAGCCATCAATAGCATCAACACAGAGTTGTCGGGTTTTAATAAAAAATTTAAAGATCTCAAAGACTTATACAGTGTTAATGAAAGCAAATTAAAAGAAGACAGTAATTTAATTAAAGAAGATGTTACAATACTGCAAGCAAGCAATACCAATTTAAACAAGAAGGTTTTTGTCATCCAAAAAGAAATGGATGAAAACAGCAAAAATTATGCTCTTGAAAAAGAAAAGATTATTGAGGAAATCGAGGGACTTAGAAAAAAGGGAGATGACTTTCTCCCGGCAATTAACAATTTGAACACCAAGTTGGTTAACCTCACAAAAGCTCATGATTTAACCAAAAACAAGCTTTTGGATAATATGAAGTCGTTGGAAAGGTTTAATCAAACGCAGTTTGATGAAATCAAAAACAAGAATGAGGATTTTAAAAAAAGATACAACAAAGACACGGAACAACTTCAACGCGAATTAATCTTTGTTCGTTCCGGAATGGACGCGCGCGATCGCGATATAAACCATTTGGCTGACGAAGTTGCGCAAAGTCGTGATGCATATGTTGAACTTAAAAAACAAAGCAACGTTAAATTTAAAACTTTGCTTGATTACAACGAATATACAAACAGGCAGATACGAAAACAGGATACAAAAAAATTAACAACGCTTGGAAATATAAAAAAAGCCGCACAACCGGATCTTTTGAAAAAAGCATTTGCAGGAATTGTTCGCGGGAGATTTTTTGACGCTCAACCCATTCTTTATTAAAAATGTCACGAAGCGATTTATTGCTTTTAGATCAACTCGGCTCACTAAATGCCCGACGCAATGCGCTGTCGAGGTTGCAACGAATACAGGCGCAGTTAGGGTTTGTCCCGAGGGAACAAAGAGAGCCGGCGGAAATGGAACCCGAAAACCAACCCGGTGTTATTGAAAGCCTTGCCGAGGCTTTTGTTCCGCAACAAATCGGGGGTCGCACGCAGAGCTCGTATTACGACGCGGCGCGGTCGAACGGTTTTTTACAGGCATCGTCAGGGATTGCAAACAGAATTCACCCACTTGTCGGATGGCTTACGAACGGAATAGGAGCGGGACTGCTTGCCGGTGTTTCATCGGCAAATCCCTTCATCGGATTAGCCGCCGGCGGTGCTTCCCTTATTTCTGGAATTCCGTCACTTTGGAGCGGACTTAAAGAAAGGAGTGCTCAACAGGAAAGAGCGGAGCGCGAAAGAAGACAAAACAATGCCTTAATTGAAGCATCAAACGGAGTGAAGCAATTAAACGAACGTTATAACTCGCTCATGCAGGCATTACAAGGATTGCGCGGAAATACAAATATGGCGGGCTTAAATCCCGAGTTAACGGCAGAACGTGTAAATGAAGGAAAGGTTATGTCGGATGCCGAACGCAAGGCACAAGCAACCACGGATCCGATAAGGCGATATAACAATTTGCAAATTCAACGTGCCGCAAGTTTCTCCGTTTTCCCAATTCCTCCCGTTGTCCCAAAGCGGGCACTTGTGCGTCCAACAGCTCCCGACAGACGATTGGTTCGCCCGATGGGAGGTGGTTTCTTTTCTATTTTATAAATAAAAATGAGTAAAAAAACGCTTCCGAAAAATTACGAAAAAAAGATTTATGAGTATCAACTCGTAAAACTTGAACGGGCATTGGCATTTCAGGAAGCTTTGCAGGAAGAACTTTTGGATGCGGAAAGGAACAAGAGTGAAATTCTGAAACGTTTTGAAAGATGCATGGGTGCCGCGCAAGTTGATGCCGGAATTTATGATTATTTATTTCGGTATCTCGGAATTAAAATTGATAAAACAAATTCGTCCGTCACGCATGTATATAACAAAACTGCCGCAAACGAGATTTCCAAATGGGCGGCGAAGTTTGTTGAAAACGTTTTCCCGCAGGACGCCGAGAACTTTCTTATTCTTGCTACCGAGAAATGCGTAGACGCACTGTCCGTCCTGTATCCCGAGTATCCAAGAGATGAGGTTGAGAATAGGATTAACCAGATCCTGCGTGAAATAACAACGCTTATTTCGTCCACAATTAACAACGGGAAGTTTTTTTCTTTTTTTCTGGATGAGGTGAAAGTGTTTTTTGTTCGCCAGTTCGATTGCATGATTGCGCCGTCCAATCAAAACTTTCGTACGGCGGTCGGGAATGTTGTTTATAAGCCTATTCCACCAATGTCCATAGGGTATGATTACAACGACGAGAATGATGTAATCGGTGTTTTTCGAAGATTTACAACAACCTTTCGGAACGCTGTTTTAAGTTATCCCGATTTTAATACAGAAGTGTTCAACGAAGACGAAATAAGACCCGATAAAACTTTATGTTTTCGTGAATGTTGTTTTTTGAAATTTATCAATATCCTGAATGAGTTTCGTTGGGTTTAT
>Ga0326513_10002766_pt1 | contig 12867 bp, 8 predicted proteins | sample 2_2465_0518_D_FD_203654 | JGI IMG/M metagenome (GOLD analysis project Ga0326513, IMG submission 203654) | Bovine rumen microbial communities from UC Davis, California, United States - 2_2465_0518 | ecosystem: Host-associated > Mammals > Digestive system > Stomach > Rumen | place: USA: California...
CAATGCAAAACTGTACCTCTTTGACCTTAGTGGCTATGGTACAACTCCGCTTAACATAATTCGTGATGATGTTACTCTCATAGCAGGTTGGAGCGACCGTATCTTTGAAATGCTTGAAGCAATAGAGAAAGGCTCTAGTGTTATAGAGGAAATAAAGAAAATTGAAATATAAATAGAATAGGCGGTTGCCGTAGCAACGGGTTACTTCGGATGTCTAGATACCAGCTTACACCCATCGCGAATGTTGCACCGCCTTTTTTAGCATAACAATCGGTTGCCGTAGCCAAGACGTACTTCGAAGGAGCATGATGCAAATGGCGACATGCAGGTTCCGAATATGTATTTGGGATGACCATACAGCCAAGCCGCTTGCGGCTGGTGGAGCCATAAGATAACCCTTTCATATCCCCTAGCTTAAACTGGGAGCCTAGCAAAATGCAGGTAGGGCTATAGTTGTCTTAGCAACCATTGCACCGATTGTTTCATCAATAATATTCTCAATGAGGAGAAACATTGAATAGCCAAACCACCCCGTCGATTATCTGGTTATGGACAGGAACGTCATCTCTTCTCCACGACGTTCAACGATGTTTAACTCTTTGCAGGAGTCCATAAACTCCTGGAAGGCAAAACGAATTGATATGGAAAAATATGTTTTTAATTATGACGAATGGCTGAATGGGCACTCCAAGCGGAAAACGATGATGGAAAAACTGGAACGGAGTTTGGTGCCGTTTGACATATTCGAAGCCATTGGCCTAGTGAACGACAAGCAAAGTAGGATAGGGGTGGTCACAGTTGGAGAGAATACATATCATTATGAATTGACATACGACTACACTTGTATCGGGCATGACGTTTACGATGCAGCCCTGACTACCGTTACCATAAACGACAAATGGACAAATCTGCTAATGGGCTATAACAAGTTCAAGGTCGTGATGGATCATCAAAACATCAAGACCATCTACTCCGACCACGAAAACTATTTCCAGCAGGTAATAGACATGTTCGAAAGAGATGACTATGCTGGCCTGTACGCAAATCGTTCCGCCTACATCAACAATCTATTGGCGCGATATATCCTTTTGAGACTTCTGGAGGTGCATCGACCGGATATGAGTCTGCTTGTAAGCGTTAAAACAAAAGAAGATGGAGCCATTTCAGTATTGGCTTCTGATGCCAATCGGCATGAATGGATGATGTATGCTTTCAGCAAGCGAGATGCCATGGAATTGGCTCATCGCCTGGATGGATGTTGTAAGAACCTGACTGTAATCTACTTCTTCAATCAGGATTTTGAGAGGGACGGAAATATCATTGGCTACGATTCAGGATGTACGCGCGTCATGTCTGCAAGAGCCTGGATGATGGGACTACCGATGGATACCATGGAGAGAAGACTCATAGAAAAACGTATGCTTTCTCTAGTCAGCCTGCTTTACAACGAACATCTCGATTGGCATTTCGACAGGATAGAGCGTGTGGCCGTCAATCCTCCGCTCTATGGTTCCCATATGAAAGATCAGAAGAAAAAGATCAAAGAGAAGAAGAACAAAAAGAAAAATAGTATCAAACAAGGGCTGCCCTGGTATCAGAAAATAACACGGACCCTACTTGAAGACGCACTCAATGTGCTGGGTGATGAACCTAAATCCCATGCGGACATCTTCCATTTCCTCTGTGCTGCGAATATGGTCAATGCCTATGTCAACTATTGTAACCACAGCACAAATTTCTCCTTCAAGCAGGTAAACCGTATGTTCCAGGCCAAACAACAAATCTTCAAATGTTTAATAAGACTGGCAGAAGAACGAAATCCCAACGTTATGATCTCTGTCAGTGCGCTTCCTGCTGTACTTGTCAACATGAAGGTCGAGAAAAACGATTTCCAAATCAGTTTCCGAGGAATGACACGAGAGGTCCTGGATAAAATCGTCTGTTCTGGTGTTAAAAGTAACGGCCATTTTAAGGGGCATTATCTCCAACCAATCGCAACAGCACTCTATCAGTATTCGTACATGTTGAGATGGAAAGGTTTGCCAAACAATCAGTCTGTGAAAGTTTGAGATATCAGAGTAGGTATAAGATGTCGTAGAACACCAGTACATCGAATAGTTTCCGAACCCCGTAAGAGGAGATGAAGTTCTGGTAACACAGAATGGAGGTCTGAATCGGATTGTGGTTTTCGTTTGTTACTCTTATACAAACCCTAAAGGCGGTTGCCATGGTAATGGGCACTAACCGCTAAATCGGTTGTTTCTTCTCTATTGACCTAATGACCTTGAAGAATTTTTCTTTTTCCTTGTTTGAGTTGATAGGGAACTCCATTTCTTGCATTTTATTTCTACCAAGCCTTGGCATTGGTGCATAGATTCTCCTGTCAGTTCTGTTAAATACAACTTCTTTAGATAACGTATTACCATCACATGCAAGTAGCACAATCTCTTCATTGCTGACTGATTTGATATTCCAGAAAACACAACAAATGTACTCGGCTTTTAAATTCCCCCATCCTGCTCTTTTTTTAGAGAAAATATGGATCTTTTGTTTCTTAAATACCTTCAACATATCATTTACCATACACTGCATTGCCGGTGTTTGATCCTTGCATTCGGGATTGTCAATTCTAAGTTCTGTTAAGGAGTAGAGAAGGTCTCTCATCTTTATTTTATACCAACTATAATAGTGCTCGTCTTCTACTTCCTTCTTCTTTCTCCCTTTGACTGTATATTCCCATGAGAAACATTTTCTTTTGATATCAAACACACATTTAGCCTTTGTTGGTTGATGTGTATAAGTGTCATCGATAGAAAAAAGTCCATCCATATAGATTTTGGAATCATTTACAACGTCAATAGACTCTATCATGAACCATTTCTTTTCAGAACCAATCTGCGTACAGAATATGGGAGTAGGAAAGTCACGATGAATTTTCATGGTGAAATCAGAGAGGTTTTCTGTTGCATTCAGAAACATTGTTTCGTGTGCAATATACAAAATGGACCTAAGATGACGACTGCTAAACAGATCGATTACTTCTACCTCAAGGCCATCTTCCAAATCCGTAAGGCTCCCGTTATTGAAGTCATAATGGAGTTTGTATCTCTTCGATTTCTCAGAAGAGAATATAGTCACGTCTGCACATTCAAAGGAGAAAGAAAAGAACCGTTCAAAGACTGTATCAACTTCCTCACCCTGATAAACTATCTTGATATCAAGGTGTTTTTCTAATTGCTTAACTCTCCTATTAATTCTTGTAAGCATAGTCTTTATCATATTTACTGTGAGTTAGACTTCTCGTATGGTTATGAATTCTACTGATTCCTGCTTATACCATTCCTCTTCTAACTGCTGGATTGAAATGCTTTCCACTAACGGTGATTTTTGTACCAGTTCATCGAGCAAAGGAATTGGAATGTCACTGATACTCATCCGGGATTCATCTTCAAACGCAATGCCACCCCATTCCATGGAAGGGTCGTTACAAATATAACATGTCCTGCCATCGTTAAGTTGGACTGTATTATCGACACCCTCAATGTCTAACAACTCATAGACGCGATAAGTTTCACCACTAGCAATACGGGTATGTATGAATTCTCCTTCGCCACCCCAATCACCAGAATTAGTATATTGCAGGTTATAGTCTTCATCAATGGCGCTTGTGTCATCACACCATTCTTCATTAATACAATGCTGATAGCATTCTTCAAGAGAGAAAGAACGTACCTGCTCCAATGTATACTTCTCTATGTCAAAGAGAAAGAAATACGATTTATTGTTGTCTAATTGTTCCATAAGTCGAAAGTTTAGACTGTTATTGGTTAATTAGCTTCATACGAGTCTCATCAAGGACTTTGCCAAGGAGGTTGAGCCCTTTCCATTTGGTCTCGTCATCAATGTCCGTGTTGCTCTCATACATCCGGACGCCCCATACTTTATCGTAAGGAGAGGCTTCTACAAAACCATGACCTTCATATTCTGGAGAAAGAAGGAGCTGCTTCAAATCCTCATTCTGACTGAACTTTGCCATGTTGGCATCGAGCATGATCTGATAACGCTTCTCCTCCCAAACCTTCTCGTCAAAGTTTTGAACTTTGCGACCAAGTGCCTTCACTTTCTTTGGGCTGCCATCCTGGAGGATTTGATTAGCAATCTCTTCATCTCCAAAGACAATGGCCTTCATATACATAAAATACTGTTCAGTATTGTAGAAATGGCATAGTGTGCCATTAACTTCAATGTCAAATTCTGCTGGGTGCCAATTACTTGGCCACTCGTTCCAGAAACATACGTGTTTATCTGTTACTCTCATATTCGTATCCTTTTGTACATACAGTTAGTTCTTTATTAAGAAAGATACCATCCATAGTAATCCTCTATGTCATCAAAATCATCGTGCTCAGTATTGTCAAAAACAGCCTGGAAGAGCTTATAAGCTTCAAGCTTCTCAATGTCATCATCCGATATGCATACAATCTTGTCGATATCTTTGTTTGATAGATTCAATTCAAGTTCATAACTGCCATGAATCTTCAGACTGTTTACTTGCCAACTTTCACCATCAAGCATGATGGTTGGTGCTTCGCTTAAATCAAATTGCAATTTACCTTTGCCCGTCCATCCTTGGTCATCCAGTAGAATGGAAATGCCGAAAAGGCATTCGCTTGTGTCACGATCAGGCCAATAAGTGCGGAAATTCTCTAAGACAGTATTGCTGTCTGTAACTTTCTTGTTTCCTTTACCTTTATTCATACCTCACAATCCGTTAATTATTTATCTGATTTCGATATAATCTTTGTACTTTTCATGCAGGTAATGGCGTTGAGACTCGTTAAAGATGCCATTCCACATACGACCCAAGCTTAACTCCTCTATAGTTGAAAGAAGAGAATCATTAGCCTCTTTGGGTAAAGCGCCTTTCTTTTGGACTTTGGTTTTGCCATATTTCTCAGTCAACTCATTTAGAAGCATTACAAGCTTCATTGCCCGATCATAGTCTTCACGGTTAAACTTATCGGGAACGTTAAACGAGACGACCTGGTCTTTAATTGCAGGAACAACAAAAAGATTTGCGGCATTATAATAACCTCTCACATGAATGAACCTGCACTTGACTCTATACTTCTGTTTGTATTCTTGTAATAATGCCCGCTTTTCTTCGATTTCTGCTTGTTTCTTTGCTTGTAATTTGGGCTTGGTAACCTTCTCATAACGTTCTCTGGCAGCTTTTGACCTCTTGAGCCGTTTAAGCTCCTCCGTACTCCTCCTTACTGTTTCATCCCATTTTAAAGAAACCTTCTCGTCAGTAGCTATAGCAGAAGTGTCAGGATCCAGATAATTATAATAGTCCCGCCCCACTTCAAAAAACTTCTTATGGAGTCTTTCAAATTTTTTTTCTTTCAAAATGGCATCTTCTAATTGATCCATTATCTCATGGTATTTTTCACGGAGCCTTTCTATTTCCTTTTCTCTTGCCTGGAATTCCTTAAACAGAATCATTCTTCGTTGGACTTCTTCCTCTAACCAGTTGTCGGAACAATAGCGCTCTACCAGATATTCAGCAACAATATCGGCAGGCGTATGGATAAAGTCCAAGAACCGTCTGGTATTGTTATTGTCATACAGAAACGAGTGCCCTAGTTGATTAGATGTTATAGTACATGGATGACCATCCAGCTCAATCTGGGCTTTGTTTTCATCAATGACGGTCAGCTTCTCTTGAGGAAATCCATATCTTTGCAAGGCTTCCACCAACTCCTTGGCCGAAGTACAAAAGCTCTTATCTACGTCCGTGAGCATTTTGATGGTATGTAGTCCCCCATACCGTTGTAACTGGGTTGCAATAGAAAGCCGGGCTTCATCGTCTGAACATTTCCATAGCGAACGGAAACTTTCATTGACCACTTTTGTTTTTAATTCTTGGTATGTCATACTGACCAATATTATAATAAGCAATTATGCCACAAATATAGGGAAAAAACTTCAAATAAGTACAGAATGAACTGAAAAACTGACTATTTATGCTTTATTTTTACTATTTCTTATGAAAATCCAAATATTATTTGTAATTTTGCCCAATAAGAAATCGAAAAACTATAACAGAAGATATATGGCAACAGAACCTAGGATGAGATTAACGGTAGTCTATAGTCCATACTATGACGGAGAGGTGTATCTGGGTGATGCCCCTAAGGCAATGGGGACTATTTATGTTGGCAACATGGGATTGATGGCTTTTCTCGAGCAACGTGCCGGTATTCACTACAATATCAAGTCGGATGTTGAAAGGGAAGCTGATTATCGCAACGCCATAACCTCTTTTCTGGCTGACAAAAATGAGACTGATGACGTGTTCTTCAGCGGAGCCGTAAAGGTAGATCCTTTTGGAGTTGCTCGCAAACTGCTGAAGTGGCGTGATAGCTTAATCATGGCAGGATGGGACGGTATTTGTTCGGATGAGCGCTGCAGTAAGCTAGTGGCACTTGCAGAAATCGAACAATATTTCCAATCATCAGGAACAGCAGACTGCTGGCGTAAACTATGCGAGGAATATCATCGCAGAGATGTACTTCAAGGCATGGTAGACAAGATTCGTTTTGATTCCACCAAAATGGACATTCCTTTTCTGATCCAGGAGACCCTAAATGCAATATTCCAGAGAGGAGAGGTAAAATTTGAATCGAACTGCTGTCAGCAAGATATGGATGTCAGAAAAATCAAACTGTTGGAGTTCCATGACGTGAACGATGCCTATGAATGGATTGCCCAGATTGAAAAACTACCGGAAGAAACCGTGATAGTCAATCGTGACAACATACGACTGAATCACACCTTCTATACCTGGAACATGCCAATGGTTGGGGCCACTCTCACGCAGAGCAACCCACAGTTGCTACAATTGTTCAAGTTAAGCATGAGCATCTTCTCTCGCCCGCTGAATATCCATAACCTACTATCATACCTACAACTCCCCATGAGTCCGATTCCAAGTGGACTGCGCTATAAGCTTGCCAAAATCCTTCTGAGAAATGGTGGCTTTGGCGAGAAGAAAAAACGTGATGACGGGGAATGGCGTGATGATTGGGATGATGCAATAGAAACCTATGAGTTTAAAAACAAAGACGGGAAGCCAACTCCACAAGCCAAAGCCAATAAACTTCCCCTGCTAAAACCTATCAGGGCAGATTATGGGGACGGCCTGGCTAAGACGGAGATAGTGTCTTACATTAAGAGCATCCTTGACTGGATAAATGGGTTCAATGCAGATGATGATCTGCCACAGGAGAGAAGGCATCAACTGACAGAACTGAAGAGTTTATTGCAGTCTCTGCAGACAGTCCTGAAATCTGAAGAGAAATCCGTGACTTATGCGGATATTGAAAAACTGATTCTACAGATATATCGCCCGATGAACTATCAACTCCAACAAGCAGAGAATGGGGCGTTGAATGTAATACGTGATATCAGGTCAATGACAAAGCCTGCCAAGACGCTGATTTGGCTGGACTGCCAACAGGAAGATATGGAGGCAGACCCCTATGACTTCCTTAGCGAGGAGGAACGAGATTATCTTACATCTAAAGGTGCTGTCATTCCCGATTTTGCCCAACATTTGGAGTATGCCAGGTTTGAAAAGATATACAAACTGAACCAAGCAGAACAAATCATCTTGGTTAAAAGTTCCTATGATGGTACCACAAGACTAGGAGAACACTCCATCGTAGCAGAGGCAAACTATATGAGCAAGAAACAACTGACAAAGGTTAAGCCTCAGGAATTATTCACGATGAAGGAGGTGAAGAAAGAAACAGGTTCCATCGATTTCTATCAGCCTGAATTAGCCTATGAGGTAGGTCATGTGAACTACAATGGCAGGAAAGAAAGTAATACATCGATTGACACACTGGTCAATTTCCCGTTTAACTATGTGATGGATTATGTGGCCCTGTTGCCGGTTCCAGACGATGACCAACTTAAGAATCCTCATACTACCATTGGACTAGTCGCCCACCATTTCTTCCAACATGTTATTGAAGATGGCCATCAAGACCTGAATGAGATGAGAAAGCTGACAGAGAAGGAGTTTGATAAGAGACTGGAAACGGCGATTGATGTAACAGGCCTTATCTTACGATTAGACGAGAACGCTACGGCTTTGAATAACTTCCGAAGTCACCTACGCGAAAGTATGATGGCACTAATAGATATTATGGAAAAGAAGGAACTGACACCTGTAGGGTGTGAGATTGACTTCCCAGAAAAGAAAGAAGATGCACTGAACTTGGATGAAATTGGCCGCTTTGGCGCCAGAATCGACTTCGTGCTGAAGAATAAATGCAGCCAATATGTGATTTTCGACTTCAAATGGAGCTACAGCAGCAAGTTCGCAGAAAAGTTGAAAGATGACCTGTCAATACAGTTGGAGCTCTATCGTCAAGCTGTCACTGCAACATATCCTGACGAAAAGGTGGCTGGCGTGGGCTATTACATGATGCCCCAAAAACAGTTAATCACAACTGATTTTGATGAGATACCAGATATGAGCCTTATTAAGCAAGTTGACAAGCCTGCAACTGCAGTAACTTTAGAAAAAAGAATTCAGCATTCCTATGATTACAGAATTAAGGAAATACAAAAAGGGCATATTGAGGAAGCCGAGATGATGGATATTATCAATGAGAAAGATTCCTATTATGCCCATCAAGAAGATGCAGACAAAGAACTATGCCCTTTAGCAGTAGAGCCCATAGGAAAAGGAACAGGAAAATCAAGAACTATTGTGGGTATTATTAAGAAATCGGAACATGTATTCCGTCCTACGAAAAAAGTTTCTTATGACGATAACAAAAAAGATCCGTCAGAAACTCCCACATCACACCCCGTACTTAAAGGCAGACTGAAATGAGAAACGTTACCTATATCAATGCAGGTGCAGGATCAGGAAAGACCTATACCCTGACAAAAAAACTGGCAGAAGAACTGTCGAAGAAGGACAAGAATGGCAAATCTGTAATCATGCCATCACAGGTGATTCTGACAACATTCACGGAACTGGCTGCTGCTGAATTCCGTGAAAAAGCAAGAGTTCAGATACTTGAAAAAGGAAATTTCAGTGCTGCTGCTCAGATGGACAGTGCCGCAATCGGTACTGTGCATTCTGTTGCCCTTCAATTCATCAAAAAGTTCTGGTATCTTCTGGATTATGGCGCAGACATCAAAACAATCTCCGAAAGAGATGAGGACTTTTACATGAGTCAGTCGCTGGCACGTGTCGTTGCCAGAGAAGGCAATTTAGTCCATCTGGCCAATTTCCGGCGATTTCGTGATTATTACGATATCCGTGGCGCTTTTAGCCATCCAGACTACCTCTTTTGGCAGAAATACCTGAATGAAGTAGTTGAAAAGATGGAGTACTATGAGGTCAACGAGATAGATGTCAGTATAAAAAAGAGCCTAGAGACACTGAAAGGTATATACAACGGTAAGATAATAACCGCTGAAACCTTAAAGAGTCTGGTTAACTATCTGAAAAAATATTATGCCTATCTCCATACACTGACAACGGCAGATGCCAAGAAACAGATAGATAAGATAAAACCTATCCTGCTAGACTGTCATCATGTCAATGACCTTTTCCCTCTGTTGAAACTGAGTCCTGCAGGTGGAGCTACAAAGATTGAGAATGTTTGTCCTGGATTTACAGAGTTTAAAAACACACTATGTGAAGCTACAGTCTCTCAATCAGAGATGGACATTCTTGAACCTTTCATAAAATCAATTTTCACGCTGGCAAAAGAGTGGCGCGATGATTATAAAGCCTATAAAAAGCAGAACCACATCATCTCCTATAATGATATGGAACAGTTGTTCCTATATCTTATTACTGACAAAAAGGAGGTTCAGGAATATGTTAAGGCGCACTATAAACTCATCATGGTGGATGAATTCCAGGATTCCAACCCGATCCAGTTGAGAATATTCAACAGACTATCGGAACTGATTGCAGAAAGGAACGGCCATTCTTATTGGGTGGGCGATCCTAAACAAGCTATCTACGGGTTCCGCGGAGCCGACACTGATTTGGTGAATTCTGTGGCCGCACGATTCAGATTCTATGATGACGATGAGATTCATCCCGAGGAAGGTGCCAACCACCTCGGATCAGGACGACTTGTTGAAAGCTGGCGCTCAAGAAAAGATTTGGTGGAATTGGTCAATGACACATTCTATCATTCTTTCAAGGATGAAGACAAACTCAACGAACTCTGTATTACCTTGGAGCCACACTTCAAAGTAGACTCTCTGGAAAAGGAAGCTGTTGTTCATTGGGAATGTGGCGAGAAAAACAAGGATGACGCTTCAGTCGCATTGGCCTGCAAGGTAAAGGATGTATTGAACTCGAAGATAATGGTGCATAGAGATAAACAAAACGATCCTGCTGTAGAAATAGCCCCCAAGGATATTGCCATACTTGCCAGAACCGGTGCGGATATTAAGAAGATTGTGAAGGCTCTGCGGAAGAAGGGCGTACCCGTTGCAGAACCTGAGGATGCCATCATGCAGCGCATAGAAGTACAATTGGTTGTAAGCCTCTTACAATATATGCAGAATCCTAAAAGCAAGCATGTCATTGCTGATATTCTGAGACTCTTATGCGGTGTAAAGACTGCTGATATTCTAAAGGACAGAATCAGTTATGTGACAGCGAACAAAAAAGAAAATGAAGAATGGGATAATTGGAAGGACGATGACAATGTGATTCATGAACTGCTGGCAAAAACAGAGCGATTTAAGCACTTGTCAATACCAGAAATCGTCAGAGGCTTAATCTATGAATGCAATATTCCCGCTTTAACAGCAAAATGGGGAGATGAACACATCAGAAAACAGAATCTTTCCACATTACAGCATCTAGCAGATGACTATGACGAGATGTGTGTACAGATGGGGCTAGGAACTTCTATCAGTGGTTTCATTTATTACCTAAATAGTGTAGAGCCGGATAAGGAAAAAGACAACCAGTCGAATACCGTGAAAGTATTTACCTATCATGGATCGAAGGGACTGGAATGGCCCATGGTCATTATGCACGGTTTGGAGAAAAACTCGCTGGAACCCAACGATTTCATCTCGAAATCAATTATGCGAGTCAGAGAATTGGTGTTGAGTGATAAGTCAACAGACGACGAACCGTTTGCCAAAGAGTACTACCTGCATTTCTACCCAAATGTTCTCAAAGGGAGCAGTAGTAATGTTCCAGACACCCTGCGTGACAAAATTAATGAAACTGAGCTTTATCAGACGCTGAAGGCAAAGACCAAGAGTGAAGAGCGCAGGTTACTCTACGTCGGAATGACAAGGGCAAAGGACTATTTATATACTTTCGGATACAATGAAAAATATACCTGGCTTGAGAATGTCGGGGTGAACAGTCCTACCAAGGATAATGTCTGGGGCAATGAAAGGCATAGACCTCTCATAGAGGATGCCTCTAAGCCAGAAGATGAAACGAACAATGCCGAAATCATCCCTTATGAGTTGACGATTAAACCCACAGAACATGACTCATTCGAGAAACGCTATCTTGCCCCATCAAAGATTGACAGCTTTATAGGCTATTCTTCACACCATGCCTGGAAAGAGAGGGGGAGCAAGCTGGAAGATAATGACTGGGGGAAAGACTATGCTACTATAGGATCTTGTATTCATGACATATTTGCCGTATATCATCCTGAAACAACAGATGAGAACCATAATGCTGCCGTCAATATTATTGGCGGATATGGCTTGGCAGACAAGATGGCAGGCCATGTTGGCGCCCTACTAAGTTCAGCCAAGTGGCTTTATGACACACTCCAAAGCCATTTCCCACAGACGGATATGGATGAAAGGCTGACTGAATATCCATTCCAGTTATCATTGGAGTCAGGACAGACGGTTCGAGGTGAGATGGATTTGCTGTGGTTCTATACGGATGAGAAGGGAAAGCATTGTGTATTGGTTGATTACAAATCGTATGAGGGAGTCAGTTTAAATGAACACACCCAGAAATACTACCCTCAATTGTCAGCCTATGCAGCTGCCTTACATCATGAAGGAATAGATGTTACCCATGCACTCCTATATTATCCTGTGCATGAAGTCATACATGAACTGCAAAGGGACTAATGATGAATCAGTCCCTTTGCACCCATATATGAAACACTTTTCGAGGCCACCCGCTGCGCCTCTTCCAGGCAATGGTAGACGTTAGGCTGGTGAATCCTGTCGAAGCTGAGCATGTGATGGTGTCCCATCTCGTTGATGAAAGCAGAGGTTGTCCAGTCGCCAGCACCTTCACCATCCACAAAGTCTGGATTGTATTCAGGAAGTACCTTTATCCAATCATCAGAGCGAAGCTTAAAACGAAGGCCCTTCTCGTTCATCGTCTGGATGAAGAGTTTGTCAGTATATCCATCTGTGAAAGAGACATCAGGATGTTTCTCGTTGGAGAACTTCACGATGTCGCTGGCATCAACTGCACGTAGGAAGTTGCGGTCAACAGGCTCATTAGGTTCATAATACACCAGCACGCCACGCTCGTGGAACAGTTCTGCCAACAGAATATTGCCTGGAGCACAACGGTCAAAGAAGAAGATGTCCGGCATCTTATCGAGCGAGTCGAAGAGAGCCTGAGCCTGTTTCAACGTCCAGAAACGGTGGTTGACGAAGCGTCCTCCACGGGGAGAGTGAGCCATGTAGGCGGTCTTAGGCTTACCGTCTCGTCCTGTTTTGTGGATGATATCGAGGATGGTGGTGCCACCGTCTGGAGTATTGGTGAGATAACGAGTATCACATCCATAACTCTCCAAGTCGGCCTTA
>Ga0326513_10002767_pt1 | contig 12867 bp, 21 predicted proteins | sample 2_2465_0518_D_FD_203654 | JGI IMG/M metagenome (GOLD analysis project Ga0326513, IMG submission 203654) | Bovine rumen microbial communities from UC Davis, California, United States - 2_2465_0518 | ecosystem: Host-associated > Mammals > Digestive system > Stomach > Rumen | place: USA...
TGCGGAAAGGGTCTTGAATCCCGTCGTCACGTTCTTCAGCGGATTGATGACCGCAGAGGCCCCGCGCCCCATCGACGCCATCCCGTTGGCAAGGTGGTCCACCGCCCCGATGTAGTTGCCCACGTTCCTGCCGAACACGCCAACCGAGGCGTCCATGTTCTTCAGTTGGTCGTTCACGGAGTTGATGCGCTTGCTCAGGTCGGCCCGTGTCTCCTCGTCATAGGTGCTGCGCCACTCTTGTTTGAGGATGGCGAGCGTGCGAACCAGCTCGTTGTAGGAGGCTGCGTCTGCGTTCACCAGCTTGCCCTGCTCGTCAAACTGCACATTGGCGGCGGTGGCCGCGTCGGTGATGTCCTTCATGGAGGCGGCGGTGCCGTGCATGGCGTTGCGCAGCGCCGACTGGTTCTCCTGGAGCTGGGAAAGAGTCTTGCGGTACTTCTGCGTCCCGATCTGCGTCTCCTCCAGCGCCTTCTTCAGCAGCGTGATATTGTTCTTCAGGTCGCCGATGTTCTTAATCGCCGGCCCGGTCTTGATTTCGATGCCCTTCTCTTTTGCCATAGCCTATATGATTTGCCCGTCCCAGTAGTGCCCCGTTTCCTGGACCTGCACGAACTCGCAGTCCACGGGATCCCACGTCGTGAGGGAGTAGTTGTTAATCTTGTTGAGCACCCACAGGGCGCCGCCGTACCAGAAGAACCGGCCCAGGAGCGGGACGCCAACCTTCATCCCCGTGAAGTCCACCTTGCAACGCATTACCTTCGTGTTGGCGTTGAGCAGGTCGTGGAGGTAATACCGCCAGTAGCGCAGGTACAGCGACCCCGCCTCCGTGTCGAAGTTGACGCCGGGGTAATCCAACTCACCAGGGATTCCGAAGTCCAGGGACCGGTACACCGGGTCGATGGAGTCGTACCGGGAGAAAAGCGGGATGTTCTCCGTGTGCCCGGCCTGAACGGTGAAGTCCCAGCAGGGCGTGTCATTGTTCATGGCGAGCATCTGAGCCGTGTCATCCGTCACCGCGAAGTCCTGGTAGGATTCATAGCCGGCATAGCGGCACAGCACGTCCTCCCCGTCCAGAGCCTTGTTGTCTGCATCGCGGAACTCCAGCTTGCCGGCCCCCTGCTTGTCATAGCCGGCGATGGTGTTGTAGTAGGTGACGCCGGAGGTGGCGAGGGGGCAGGGCACCTGGAACTCCTTTGTCTTGCCCGTGCTCGTCCACAGGGTGTAGGTATTGCCCTTGTCCACGAAGGTGGACGGTAGTTTGTTCCCGCCGCTGGTGATGATGTTCCAGTACGGAGAATGGTCCAGGACGGTGACGGCTCCCTTGAAGGCCAGCCCGTCCATGAGGTTGACCGCAGCCGTGTCCAGGTCGTATCCGGTATTGATGCGCTGGGCGCCGTACCGCACGCCGTAGGTCTGCTGGTACTGCTTCGCAAACGCACCCTCCACCATCTCCTGCGATAGCTCATACCACTTGCTCTTCAGGGCCAGCGGCTCTATGATGATGTCCTTCGAGCGGTCAATCCGTGCGGACAGGTCGATAGCCGGTTCCGTCTCCCCGGACTCGAAAAACGTGTTTCTCGGTTTTATCGTCAGCTTCTTCGCGGCAGGGTCGTAGTCGAACACCAGGCCGTGCATCTTGCAGAACGAGATGAGGTATTCCGCCGGCGTGTGTGCGCTCCGAAGGAGCACGGACGGATCCACCACCGCTCCGCTTCTGGCATCGGAGGCCGTCTCGTAGTAAACGCTGCCGGAGAAGGAATCCAGGGAATAGGCATCGGCGGGAACATAGGACGAGCCGGAGAAGCCGCCGAAGCCTGTCCCGCGGTAACTGTCCAGGTACTCGTCCTGCCCCTCGCCGTAGGTGGTGAGGATGTAGGAACGGAAATAGATGCGGTAGTAGGTCGCGTTGGCGGCGGACAGGGAGAACCGCATCTTGCTAATCTTGTAGTCCTCAACTGCGGAGGCGGAGTAGGCGATGCCCACGGGATCCTCGAAGGGCTCCTGCACCCAGGGCGTGAAGCCGACGGCCTGCGCGAGCCCCTGGCCGCTGCGCGACGTCCACCCGCACAGCACCTTCACGGGGGAAGCCCCCAGCATGGCGCTTCCGTTCATGGCGACGCACTGCACGAAGGTGAGCAGGCGGCGGTTCAGCACGCGTCCGCCCGATGTCGTGGTGTAGGTCATGGACGAGGGGATGCCGTCGGAACGGAACGACGGTTCCACCTCCATGTCCACCGTCTGCGTGGCGCCGGCCGGCACACCGTTCACGGAGATGTCGGCGATATAATCGCCCTCCTCCAAATCCTGTTCATAGGAGAGGGAACCGTTGCCCGAAATCTTCTTGAACGTGCCGAGGGACGGTATGGCCGGCAGTGTCTTCCACACATTGACGAAGCAGGACTGCACCACGTCGGCGGGCACCTCTATCTCATACCCTTCGCGCAGCGCGTATTCGGAGACGGCCTCCAGGAAGGCCCGCATGGAGAACACCGGGCGCTGTAGGTAGGAACGCAGGTCCTTCGCGGCCCACTCGTCGTGCTGCTTCGACAGGTTGAGCAGCGCAAGGCCGTCCCGCACGCTATACGTATCGGAGCCGTCCACCTGCGAAGTGGGAAGGCCCACTGACGCCGGGCGTATGACCGCCTTGCCGGCGGAGAACTTGCCGGACGGGATGCCGTTGTAGGCCGGGGCGAAGTTGATGACGTCCCACATATTGCGCGGGTACTGCGTCTGGTCGTAGGTGCGCAGTCGCGTCCAGGCGGCACGCACCGTTGAGGCGTTGATGGTGAACGGCTGCATCTGGATGCCCATGAGGGTGAAGTCCAAATCCGCAAGGGTGAGCTTGCCGCCGGACGGGCCGTAGGAGAGCGCGTAGAAGAGCGCACCCAGCCCGCCGTAGAGCGTCACCTTGTAGCCGGTGACTACATCCCCGCGGCGCTGCACCTCGTTCAGCTTGACATAGCCGCTCTCCAGGATCTGCCCGACCTCGTCGTAGATGGTGAAGGGCGTCTTGGCTCCCGCATCGAAGCCGTTGCCGATGGTGCGGTCCAGCCGGTTGTACTGCCCGAAGATACGGGTGTTGTTGCCGGTGCCCGGGAGTGTCACCTGCTTGGAATAGGAGTTCTTTACGGCGGCGGGCGTCTGCAACTCCGTGAAGGCGTAGTTGTAGAGAATGAGTCCCTTGTCGTCGATGTCGGCGCGGCTGGAACCGATATAGAGTTTAATCCTTCTGCGCATGGCCTACCTCCGTATCCTTTCCTGCGCGAGTTCCGCGTCGATGGTGTAGTCGAACAGGCCGGGGCGCCCGCTCTTGTACTCGGTACGGTTGCCCGTCAGCACGATGGAATGGACGGATTCCGTGGCGATGTCGTGGAGGTACACGGCCGTGGAGTTGAGCAGGTGGTGCATCAGTGCGGCCTGCGCCTCCGTCAGCCACCCGGTGTGGAACTGGAAGGTGCGGCGGATCTCGTTCACGAAGTTGGTCTTGCCGCGTGCGGAGGTGCGGAAGTTGTTGCATCCCCGCTCAGTTGTGTGGCGCTCCAGGGCGTCCGCCATGTCTGCCTTGCCCTCCACCGGCATGGAGTCCCATCCGCCGTAGGCGTTGCGGTAGTACAGGACGTACCTGGGGCAACTGCCGGAACGGAGGTATTCCGTTGTGCCGAGGCCGGTGTTCACGGCTATCTTCACGGCGCCGGCCGGGGCCACGAGGAACCGCGTGCTGGCGAAGAACTGCGTCTCCCACAGAAACTCCGTATTCTTGTCCGTGAACAGGCCCGCGTCATCCGGATATTCCATCGGCATCGTCGTGTGCGTACCGTCCTCCAAGTACACGTCGCAGTCGTACACCGTCACGCTACCGGGCGGGTCGGACAGCATGATGTACTGTCCGGGTACGAAGGTCCGCACGACGGGGAAATTCATGCCGGAGTCCCACGGGGCGTAGTCGGGATTGTAGGACCAGTCGTTCCAGAACGATTCGCCGGCCTTGTACTCCGGCGTAGAACCGGAGTCGCGGTACACGTCGAAGTTCATCAGCAGTGCCGTGTTGTTGAGCGCGGGATCTATCGAATAGATGAAATCCGCAATCACGTCGTTGATACGGACGGATGCCGTGCTCTCGCCGGGACGCGGATAGGCCACGCCGCGGTATATCACCTCGTCCAGGTCCGTGCTTTGGATATAGAACGGGACTCCCTGCGACGCGGATGCCGCGCCCAGGGAAACGATATAGTCCTTCCAGATTGGAGACGCCATAGGTTTTCTTTTCTGGAAATATAAAATCCCCGCCTTCCGTAATTGAAAGGCGGGGCAGTGCTACGGCATCAGTCTCTCGATGTACTCCAGCGTGTCGCGCTCCAGGGCTTCCAGCAGCCGGTCCTCGTATGCCTTCAGCACCTCATCCTCGGCAAGCTGGAGGTCGTGCGTCCCCTTCGTGCCTTTCTCCGCAATCTTGCGCCGGATGAGGAACGACAACTGCTCCGGGGTGGGTATGCGCCCGTTTGCATCGGGCCTGGGGATTACCGGCTTGATGAATATCCATTTGTCGATGGCGTCCTTCGGGGGCCAGTGCGGCTTGGTGTCGTTCTCCACGTACTGCCAGTAGTCCGCGAGGTTGAGCCACACGGTGTAGGTGGTGCCGTCCACCTCTATCTCCGACTGGACGGAGCGCAGCAGGTCGCCGCTGGCTATCCGGTCATGGAGTTGCAGGTTGGACTTGTATTTCTCACGCACCGCGTCGGCAAGTTCCTGGAGGACTTGCAGCACGGCTGAAGGGTAGAATAGTTCGTTTGCCATATCAATGTGTCTTTTTCCAGCGTTCCATTTCCGCCTTCTCCCATTCAACCTTGTCCTTGCGGTAGGCCAGCATATTCAGGAACTCAACGGCGGGCTTGCGCCATACCTCGTCCCATGAGCAGCGCAGGAGTTCGGAAACCCTATCTACATTGGCAATCCAACCCCAGCGCCTTGCAAAAGTCTCCGCACCTCCGCTATCTTCGCCGCTATCGTCTCCTTCTGCGTCTTGTTCCCGGCCCTCTTCATGTCCTCCGCCCAGGAGGTTAGGGAATCCGTTGTTAATTCGAGAAACCTCCCGAAAAAAAAAGCGGATAGCCCCAGGGCGTCCGGTAGCGGCAGGGAACGCACCTTGTCCTGGACCTTGCGCACGTCGTATCCTTCGTTGTAGGAGTTGCCCTCCGGTACGAGGAACACGGACAGCAGTTCGGGAAGGGTCGCTGGGAAATCCTTGCTGAAGGTCTGGAAGTCGATGTACTGCGCCGTGGTGATCTTGCGGAAGTCGGCGGTTGGGACCAGGTTGTCGTACCTCCACCCCTCGGCAATCTGCGCGGGCTTGCAGGGTTCGCGCAGGAAGGCCGTTTGCGCTGCCATACGGACGTAATCGGCCAGCGGAAGGGCTAATACCTCGTCTGCGGGCAAATCGTTCAAAATGGCGATTATTTCCACCTGCTTCTCCAGCTCGTCAGCGTCGGACCGCAGCACGGCGTCTATCTCCATGAATCGGCCCAGCGTCAGGGCCTGGTAGTTGTCAATCATATTGTTTCTATCTGAATCCAATGTTATACTGCCCGCGTCTGCCGCTCTGCTCCAGCCCCTCCAGGGCGAGCATGGCGGAGATGCAGTTATCGTCGTGCATCCCTGCCGTCGCGTTGTAGGTGACGATGTTCGTCTTTGGGTTGTAGGTTGCCTCGTATGCGGAGAGCTGGGCGATGAGCGCCGGATCGTCCAGCAGGGTGATGTTCTTCTGCTCCAGGGCCACCTGCATCTGGTTCACGAGCCGGGCCTTCGACTGGTTGGTGGTAGTGAAGGGGCGCAGCACGTTGTACTCCGACCGCATACCGCATTTGAGCAGTTCGTCCTTTAAGAGCGAGATCATGGGCGTTCCGATGGAGTTATCCTCGGCGTTGATTGCCGCAATCTTGCCGCGGTACGGTTGAAGGACGGTGCAGATGTACCTGACCTGCTCGAAGGTCGGCTTGTCGTTGAAATAATCTATGAACGCCATCTGCCGCTTGTCGTTGAACGCACAGACGGACGTGTAGTCACCTCCGGCCCCGCTGCCCCAGTCTATGCCGACGAAAAGGCGGCGCTGTTCGTCCGGTGCCGGGCCGATGCACTCACGGATATTGGAGAACAGGATGGAATCGGAATCCAGGAACTCGCCCAGGTACTCCGTCTGGAACTGCGCCCGCGGCATCATGCGCCGGTACTGCTCCAGGCGCTCCGGAGAGAGCAGGAAGGAAGTATCGTACTCGTTGAAGTCGATGGACGTAATACCGGTATTCGCCGGATCGAGCCCGGCCATGTAGTAGCGGTAATAGGCGCCCACCTTCAGCTTGGGTGTTGAGATGAGCAGCAGCGGGGCCTTGTGTACGTCCGTGGTCGGCATGAGGATGTCGAACACGTCATCCTGGATGAAGGCGCACTCGTCAATGACGAGGATGCCGGTGACGGTGAAGCCGCGCAGATTATCCCGCTGCTCCGCGGACTTGAACAGGATAGTGGAGCCGTTCGCAAGTTCAATCTCCAAAAGGGAATCGTTCTTCCGAAGGAGTATGGGCGTATCCTCTATCGCCCGGACTATTTCCTTGTAAACCCGCCGGCTCTGGTCCAGGGTAGGCTCCACCAGGACGGAAAGCGTCGCCTTATGATTGATTGCGCACTCCAGCAGGATGTTCTCGGCCATCGTGGTTTTGCCGACCTGGCGCTTGGACTTCACCACGAACATACGCCCGGAGCGGTAGTAGTTGCCCATCGCACGGTGCACGGCCTTCTGGTGCTCGAAAGGAGTATAGCCTACGAAGGTCATTTACTGCTCGCCTCCGAACTTGAACTGGTATTCAACCTTACCCTCCACCTGCTGCTTGTCGGCAAGGCCCAGCAGGCGGGAAATGATGTTGGCGTTGAAAAGGTTTGCCGATGCCATTTCCTTCTGGTAAGACTCACAGAGTTTTTTGATTTCGGCCTTGACCCTCACATATTCTTCCGCCCTTGCCCGCTTTGACAGCATCGCCCACCATGAATCAGTGACGCCGGCGTAGAGTTCAAATGCGGACAAGCTGATGAGGCGGGGCTTCTTGTCCTCCACTTCGGACCAGTTGCCGTTTGCGTACCTGGTCGTTGTCTTTACCACGATCGGGTTATCCTGGCACCATTTGACGAACTCCACGAACTTCTCTGCAAGTTGTTCGGGAGTATAGCGTGGAGGTTTCCCCAGCGGGTTTCTGAACGGCAGCATTTCCATAGTGTCAATCTTTACAAGTATGCCCGCATCCGGGCCATTTCGGTTTCAATCTCTTTCAGCAGGGCTTCATCTCCGGGGTTCGGCAGGTAGAAGCCGTTTTCCGCGCCCCAGCGCTTGAAGCGGTCAATCGCTTCCGTCATCTCCTCCTTCGACAGGTCGGCGGACGAGCGGAGGATTTCCACGGTGCCGGCCAGCTTGTCCTCCCTGCGTATGACGAACAGCGGGGCGTTGGCGATGCGCTTGAAGTAAACCTCCTTGCAGTATTCCAACGTATTCCCCGTTTCGAGGGCAACCACGCCAATCAGCTTGTGGAGGTAGGCGTTCTGCGACCTTGTGCGTTGCGTCCTTTCGGACAAATCCACGACGGTGCCTTTCTGCATCAGCGCGTCGATGCGCGTGCGTATCCGTGCCTTGTCGAGTTCCCTGGAAAGGTCGTAGGTCATTTCTTCGTTTTCGCGGCCTTTTTCTTCGCGGGCGCAACCTTCACCGCCTCAGTCTGCTTGGCTTCGTCCTCGGAGGTCTCAGGGGCCTTCTTGGCTTCTTCCTCCAGAACCCTCTTCTGCTCGAAGTAGATTGTGCCCATGTCGCGGACGAGGTTGAGAAGGCAGTTGGAGCAGCACGGCTTGTAGCCGTACCGGCGTCCGGTGATGGAGGCCCAGGCGTCCAGCATGATGCGGATGCCATCCTGGCCGGGGTAGGAGCACCAGGAGGCTTCGATGGCCTGGCGGAAGTGCCGTTCATACGGGGCGAGCGCCTTCATCTGTTCGGCGGTCAGTTTCGTTTCCTTTGTCATAGCGATTCAATATACTTGTTATAGAGTTCAATCTCGAATTTGTACTGGCCCGGCGCCGCGAAGGCGTCATTGACGCGCTTCTCCGCTGCACACACCGTGGAATGGTCGCGGCAGACGAACTTACCGACGAGCGTCTGCTGGTATCCTTCCCTGCGTGCCACGAAGCAGAACAGGTAACGGGGCCAGAGGGAGCCGGCGGAGCGGTCGTGGCACTTGCGCACGTCCACGCCTGACACGGCCTCCATGCGGTCGGCAAGGTAGTCCAGCCGATCCCTGCGGTCAGCCACGGGTTCGGCCATGCTCCTGCGCAGTTGCTCCATCAGGGCAACGCGGTCCGCTATCGGGAGATCCAGCACCCTTCGCCGGAGGTATGGGGTCAGTCGTTCAGCCATCTGTTCAGTCTTGCGATGAAGCCGGTGAGGGTTTCACGTAGAAATATAAACAATTCGGAAAGTGTAATCGAAAGGAAGGAAAGGCCCGCCACGTATGCCAGGACGGGGATGGTGAGCTGGCCGTGGAGCCACGCGAAGGAGATGCCGCACCACCACACCATGCAGAGGGAGCAGGAGAAGGGTCGCAGGGACTTCACCGGCGGATAGTGGCGGCGCACGGTGAACCGGGACAGGCGGGAGAGCCACCAGTCCGTGAAGCCGGACAGGTCCACGACGTACACCACCACGGCGGCAAGGAGGAGGAGTTGCAGGTAGATGTTCATGCGCTACTCGTTCAGCAAATCCATCAGGGAATCGTAGCCGATGTCCACCGTCCTTCCGTCTCCGTCACCATCCACGAAGATGATGCAGCGGTCCTCGGAGAACACGGGGATTACATGGGTGATGCGGTCGGCGTTGATGCCGATGTGCTCTTTCGTTTCGATGAAGTTGCCGTTGAGGCTCCGGCCCTTGATTTCGACAAGGGAAATGAATCTGTGTTTCATACTTTGTTTGTTTTGTTTTTTTTGAACTTGTCGGCTATCCATTGGACGCCCGCCATGCAGACGAGGCCGGCAAAATAGAGCCCGTAGATAATCAGCGGAACCAGGATGCAGATTACCGCGATTTTGAAAGCGAGTTTAAGCATTTCATTCACTGGTTAGTTTCGTGTATTCTTCAAGTATTTTCTTCTTTATCCTGCGCACCTCATTGGCGCAGGTCTGATGTGACAGGCCCAGGCGTTTGCCCAGCTTGCGGTAGGACTGGCAGTCCACGTACAGCAGGATAAGGATGCGCTCCACGTCCGTGAGGCGGTTGTCGATAATCCACTTGACGCGGGCGACGCGGTCGGGATCCTGCGAGAAGATGTCACCGCCGTAGCGGTAGTCCTCGCGGACGCTCTTGTATGTGCGGGCTTCTGCTATCTCATTCATCTGTTGTCTTGTACTCTATGTCGCCCAGGTCGGAACTCCGCGCCTGGAATATCTTGATTGCGTAGTAGTACCGGCTCGTCTTGCTCCGGAGGTTGAACAGGACCAGGCGGACGATGAGGAAGTTTATCTGACCGTTCTCCCACAGGTCCTCCAGCTTGTCGGCGTCGTATTCCAGCAGGTTGAGGTAGAGCATCTGGGCCAGGTCCTTCAGGTCGGCAGAGAGGGTACTCACCCCCGCGATGCGGAGTATGATTTCCTCCACCCGCCTTTCCCGGCCCAGGGCTGCCACTATCTCGTTCTGCGTCATCGTACACTACTCGTCCAGTATTGTGTACGCCACATAACCAATGTAGGACCCTGCGATGACCATCAGGTTGGCGACGAGCAGAAACAGTGCAACCGCCGGAACCTCAATTCCGCAAAAGGTTTGGATGAACAAGCAGGCTAACGCGCCGCCGAGTTCAAGAAAGGCGAGGGCTATAAAGATGCCAAATACGATTTTTTCTTTCTTTGTCATATGTAATTATCTTTGAAATACCAACAATGCCGCGTCCCTTGCATGTTCGCTGGTGCGGCCCGTCCAGCCGGTCATGCGGGACCAGTAGTCGGCGTTCCACTTCGTCATTCCGGCACGCGGCTTCACCGCTTCAAACGGGATATGGTTGGCATCAAGGAACTCCTCCCATATCTTCGCATCACGCTTGGCCGCGCCGGCTCCCATCAGGCGCCCCCGGTACTCCGCATTGTTGCGTTCGGCGGGGAACCAGGTACGCTTCCGTGCGTCCTCGAACACCACCCGGAAGTGGATGGGTTTCGGCGAGAGCAGCACGGCGTAGTGCCAGCGCTTCACCTCCTCCAGCGCACGCCACAAGGGAAGGGTGGCAACCTCCAGGAATTTCCGGGAGGCGCCATCCCATACCGCGATGCCCGTGTGCTCGCCGGGATCTATGCCGATGAGTATCGCCACGCTATTCCCCGTCCTTGATTGCGACGGAGTACAGTTTCTCCATCATGTAGTCCGCACCTTCCACTGCCAGATCAACGAGACCGCGCATGATGGCGGAGGAGCACTCCGGGCCGATGTGGCCCAGGGAGTTGAAAAGGATCGCCTCCGCAAGTGAGTTGCGCTTCTGGAGGAAGGCCCGCTTGGCCTGCGCTTCCAGTTCTTCCTTCGTGGGCTTTGCCCCGATGGGCTTTACGATGTTCGGTTTGTTTGCCATAGTATTTTTGTTAAAAATTGGTTTCAAATTTCCCCGTCTCTCCGGGTGGTCTATATTTTGTTTAGGTGGGACTCCCCGCCTCTCAACTGAATTGCCATAGAATTATAAGCCATCGCCGCTTCAATCTCTGTGTTAAAAATTCCGATATAAATCATTTTACCGTTGTGTTTAATATGGGCCTCGTATTTATTCCGATTTTTCTTATAATAAACACCCCAGTATTTTGATGTACATCCGATACGCCGAAAATGTCTATTTTTTGCATTTTCTGCACTAGAGCATATTCGGAGGTTTTCGCGTCTATTATCAAGCCCGTTCCCGTTTAAGTGATCAATCACTAAACGAGAATTATTCACTTTCATAATTATACGGTGCAAGTAACCTGCCCTACTTTTGACGTACTTTGTATATCCTCTATCTTGTATACACCACTTTTTCTTCGATGCCCATTCAAAAACATCATCATCAACGATAATACTCACTCCCTTTGAAATAATTTCTTTCATATTCAGTATTTTATAAAATGCTCGTCTATTCCGAGCCGCCAAAAGTCTTTCCTTTCGTCACCGAGGATGGAATTGCGGTTAATGTCTTGCGTCCTGGCCCGCCTTTTCCGATGCGCCGCCGTGAACATTCACCCACAAAACAAAGGGCTGCGAGGCACAACGGCGTCATATTCTCACCCCTACGGCTTCGGTTTGCCCGTGTCTGTAGTCAGGACCTCGCATTTGGTTTTTCGTGGCACCCCGGCGAGGGTTCATTCTCTGCGTCCGTGATTGGAAGTAATAAGTTATCATAATAGGCTCTACGGACTGCCGGGGCGGATGTTGTTAAGAATAAAAGCCGGGTTTTCACCGGGCCGCGTCCTTTTCGCGGCATTTTGGGTTAAACGTTTCGTTCTGGAGGAGGACGGATTTCGTGGAGCCGTCTATTCGGGCTATGGCGAAGGGGCCGTGATAGCCGGTTATCTCGCCGGTGTAGTCGCGGTTGAGGCTGCGCCACGAAACCCTGTCCCCGATGTTATATCTCATACTCTTCGGTATGTGTCAGCCGGCCTGTGAATCCCCGGCGCTTCAGCTCCGCGGTCAGTTCCCAGGTCTCGTATCCGGAGAGAGGGGCCTTGCTTCCTTCCTGGCCGGATGGTGCCGTAGCGCTCTTCTTCCCGCGCTTCTTACCCATGCACTCCTTGCAGAAGCGCGTATAGCCGTGGGGATTCTTTGAGAAGGACTCCAGCGGTAGTTCCTTCCCGCACCCCGCACAAACCTTCGTGTGAGGGTGAAACTCAATCGTTGTTTTCTTTTCGTTTGCCATAATGAAGTGATTACATGATTTGTCGAAATATCCAACGTCCTGACGCTTGGACTGCCCGCTGCGGCAGCGCCCAAGGTCGGAGAAGAATATGCAGTCGTGGCAGTGCATGGTCAGAACGGAAGGTCTCCTTCGGGATCTTCCTGCGCAGCCGTGTCTGCGGGTGCAGCCGTGCCGTTACCGAACTCCTGTGGCTTCAGGTTGCCCAGGTATGTGGTCTGCCGCGTGTCGCGGTTGTAGATGGTGACGGCGTGCGTGTTTCCGTACTGGTCCGCTCCGTTGCGGTTCTCCACAACGTCAATCCAGATTACCTTCTCGCCCTTCGCGTTGGTGGAAATGAGGGACTTGTCAATCTTGCTCAAATTGAGCATACCGTGTAACTTTGTTGCCATATCCTAATAGTTTATTGCGTCCTGTTTATTGATAAAGAAGTGGATGCCGTTGGAACACTCGTTCCAGCGATTTTCATCGAAGGAATCCGGATAGACCATTTCCCCAACCTTGTAAAGCAGGTGGTGGTCCTGCGATTTATTCAAAATCTCCTGGATAGGGTTCTCTCCATCCGTGTCGGTGATGTCCAACACCAGCGCCTTGTCACAGCGGCATTGTTGTGATGTGGCGGAGCAGCGACGTGCATCCTCCGGGATTTGCAATTTTACCAGCTTGCCGTGTACTTTCTTCCAGCCGATGAAAGCGCCCTCCGAAGGGCAGGCAAGTGGTATAAATGGGATGTTTTTTGCGCCACTGAGGTCTGCGTCACGGAGGTCTGCGCCACAGAGGTATGCGCAACTGAGGTCTGCGCCACGGAGGTCTGCGCCACGGAGGTCTGCGGCACGGAGGTATGCGGAACTGAGGTCTGCGCAACTGAGGTCTGCGCCACTGAGGTCTGCGCCACGGAGGTATGCGCCACTGAGGTCTGCGG
>Ga0326513_10002768_pt1 | contig 12866 bp, 27 predicted proteins | sample 2_2465_0518_D_FD_203654 | JGI IMG/M metagenome (GOLD analysis project Ga0326513, IMG submission 203654) | Bovine rumen microbial communities from UC Davis, California, United States - 2_2465_0518 | ecosystem: Host-associated > Mammals > Digestive system > Stomach > Rumen | place: USA...
CTGTCGATCGCCGTTGACTTGGACAAAAGAGGAAGATATATGGCTTAAAGACAATTTTCATAAATTAGGAGCCATAAATGCATATAAACAACTTAACATTATATTTGGGAAAAACAGAGGGCTTCCCGCAGTAACGGCAAGGGCTAGAAAACTAAAACTTTATGCTGATCCGGAAACGATAGAAAATAACAAAAATTATTCCAGACGGGTTCGACTTGGAAGTATTCGAGAAGATACGGACGGATATTTGAGAATCAAGATAAATGATGGCAGCACCGCATCTGGATGGGTCTCATTAAGTCGTTATATTTGGGAGAATCACTATGGTTCGATACCCGAAGGATACAGTATGTTTTTCTTGGATGGTAATAAAAGAAATCTTCGAATAGAAAACTTAATAATTGTTCCGAAGGAATTTCATGCAATTATGAATAAACTTGGCTGGAATAAAGAAGATCGTGATATTGCTAAAGCAGGGTTGGCATGGTGTGCGCTAAATAAAGAGATAAGAGAAAGGAGCTAAATAATGGATGCTTATGTGTATACATTAACAAAAAATGGAGGCCTTAAAGAACACCATGGAACATTCAGATGCCCGAAAGATTATAGTCCGTGTTGGGTATTTGATAAGGATGACGGCGGATATTTAACGACTGTATACAACAAAGAAGGAGTCGTTTACGGGCAATCAGTATGGTTCAGGAGTCCAAATAAAGAAAAAGCCAGGAAGTTATTTTCTGAAAGAGCTAAAAGACTCAAAGAAGAATATTTAGATAAATGCATTCGCGAAGAACAATGGATTCTTAAGGAGGCTGCCGTATGAAATTACCAAAAAACATTGAACCGGCATTCCCTCTTGTTATTTGTGAGGAATGCCCAAAATGCTCTCCGGAAATTGAAATACTTTATATAACAACCGATATTTGCGGCGGAGAGTACGAGCATTATGAATTGAAATGCAAGAACGAAGAAGGATGTATCTATGCTTATGAGAAAGGAGTGAAGAAGAATGGCTAGACCATTTTTACCAAATAGTTATGTGATAGATCTCGGTGATATCGTAGATAAGATCGATGCCATGGTTGAAGATAAGCCGGAGTTCACAGATCCGAAACAGTATATCGATATTGTAGTCCCGGTATGGGAAATGCTCCCTGAGAAGGTCGCCAGGTACGCGGTGTTTATTCTCAACAAGAAGATCTATATTTCGCAGAAAAGCAGCTTTGTAGAATCAATAGAAGCTAAGAAAGGCAACAATACCTATTATATTTATGACAAGTTCAAAGGAAGCAGCCATAGTTATAAGAAAGGCTATAAAGAAACTAATGTAGAGGTGTCGTATCCTGAAGAAGGACCGGCGCCTATTTATATTCCTGTGTATTGGAGGGTGAATTAAGATGGCAAGACGATATATTAACGGCGATGAGCGCATAAAAGACGTAGCCTGTGATCTTGCATGTGTTGCGGATGATACCGGGTATGAAGCAGAGTTTCTTTATGAAATGTTTGATGAGGACATGGACGACAGATTGAAATCCGGAGAAACATTTATCGAAGCTCGTAAGAATGCTTTTGATTATGTCGTTGGGGTTTCATATGAAAGGGACTGGTGATGATGAATGACAAGAGAAGAAGCAATATACTTGTTAAATAATCTTCGGTCAGTAGCCGAGGGAAAAGAAGATGAAGCCATAGACATGGCAATAGAGGCTCTATCAGCCGAAGCCGAGCCAATAGTAATCATAAGCAAGACACTTATGCCGACAAAAGATTTTAAGGAATGGGCGAAGAGAATCAGAGAAGTAAATCCAAATGCCGTTGTTATTCCTTGCGATGCGGAAGTCGTATCGGCCGATGTCGAGTGGATTCCATGTAGTGAGAGGCTGCCAAAGGAAGACGCAAGATATTTAGTCCAAATGAGTTATGGAATAATGCGAGTATTAAGTTGGGCAAATATCTTGGAAAAAGTAGACGATTTTGATTTCTGTAACGAGAAACATAGTGGTTGGTATGAATATGACAGCGAGTGGGGATATTATGAAAGCCGCGAGGTCATCGCATGGATGCCACTTCCGAAGCCGTATAAAGGCGGTGATGATGAATGATTGTTGTTTGCCATGAGGACGATTATTTTGAAAAGACACCGATAGAAAAACAAAGAGTGTGTTGTAACTGTCGCAACCGCAAAACAAGCGAAATAGTAAGCAAGTGTATGATAGATGGGCACTACATTGGATATGTTCAATGTTTCACGAATTGGTGTATACATTGGGCAACGGATGAATTGAAATGGATAGGCGGTGATACAGAATGACAAGAGAAGAAGCAATAGAGATGCTAAAAAATACAATAGCATATGAGAGTAATTTTGCGGAGGCTAAACGCATGGCAATAGAAGCACTAAAAGGTGGTGATGCCGAAATGACGTCGATTCCAACTGGAACTGGCGAAATGCAACAGAGCCCTATTATTCGGGGCGACTTAATTAGCAGAGCCGATGCTATAGAGGCGGTGTGTAAGGCTGTATGCGAAGATGATGTTTCGATTTTTCCAGAATGTGACCAAATTAAATACTGCGACGAGATACAAGCATTATTAGCACTACCATCAGCCGAAGCTGAATGGATCGAAAGCAGATATATATGCACATGCAGCCGTTGTGGATATTTAGTAGAACTTAAAACTCCGTTTTGTCCAAATTGCGGAGTTAAGATGAAAGGAGAATTTAAATGATAAGAGAAATTCAGGCTCCTGATAAACCAGGTACATCTTCCCCATCCTGTCGAGTATTTTTAGCTGGCGGAATTACAGGATGTCGTAATTGGCAGCAAGAAGTTATTGCCCATCTTAAGTATTACGAACAGATCTATGGTGATTTTGGAGAGGTTCAAGTGTTTAACCCACGGAGAGATAACTTTGATGTCGAAGATCCGTCAGTCACTATCGAACAGATAAGATGGGAACATGAATGGTTGAGGAAATGCGATATTTTTTCGGTATTCTTTGAAGCTTCCAAGAGCGTCCAGCCAATTTCTCTTTATGAACTTGGCAAACATGCTAACGGTTTTAACGCTGTCATAACTGTGGAGAAAGGATATTTACGAGAAGAAGACGTTCTTATCCAGACCGCATTGGATAAATTGTATTGCGGGCATTATGACCATGGCGATGCTGCAAATCAGCATGCAAGAGAAATAGCATATAGAATTAGCAGATTTATAAAATAGGAGGAGCAAATAATGAAATTTTACGTCGAAACAAAGAAAGTTGGAGAGGCTATAAAGAAAGCTATAAGAAAGAAAGCTAAGGAATCTGATTATATTCTTGGTTCTGATGTGATTGAAGCATTTGGTAAAGTTCCGGCTAAAGAGATGAAAGAAATTCATTGGAAAAGTTCTATTCTTCTTAAGAAAATGCGACTGAGGGAAACAAAGAATGGATGGTTCTTATATTTGCCGGAGCCTGAAAAAAGGTCAACTTTGAATTCCACATTAGAAGATCATGGCATGAACATCGTTGTGTTTGATGAAGATGATTTTTATAAGAAAGTTGGAGAGATCATAAATGCCACTTTATTTTCTGCTTCATGGTGGAATTTCTCATCGAACAGTCGTTGTAGAGTAATATCAAAACCTACGAAAAATACTGTAAGAGAAGAACCTGGATATTCTTTAGGCGTGTTCCAGCTTGATTTCATGAAATCTAATGATGAGAGAGTAGCGTTTCCTGTATTTGTGGTTTTGATGGACGACGGATCTGTACGACAGGTAAAGCCGGAGAACATTATATTTGGGGAGATTGAGTAAGGAGGTAAATATGCCGGTAAATGATAATGATATATTTGATAGATATATATGCCGTATGGGACCTATCGGTACAACAGGTCATTTTGAAATGGACCCTGATAGCATCTCTGTTACTGGTAAATTGTATATAGGCACGTTTAATAAATTCAATATTAAAAAAGTGGTCGTGAATCCTAAAAAGAACGCGACCACTGTTATATTTGAGGACGGTTCTGTCGAAGTTGTTAAGAGGCATCCAAACGATCCTGAAGCGGATATTTACAGTGTCGTAGCTTATGCGGTCGCTAAGCATATCTATGGTTCTAATTCTGCTTTGAAGCGACAGATCGATGATAAAGTGGAGGTGTTAGATAAATGAAAATATTAATAGCTGTTCCGACGTTCGAAAACATCTATCCTGATGTATTCAAAGCAATTTATGAACTTGACGAAACATATGCAAGTGATCAGGACCCAGTAATACCCAACGAATATGTTTTCGAATATATCCGAGGATATGATGTGGCAACTGCAAGAAATCGCATCGTTATAACTGCTCAACAACACAATGCGGATTACGTTCTCATGGTGGATAACGACGTTATCATACCTCCAAACACCATCGAGCTATTTTTAGATGGCGCTGTGGATGTCTGTTTAGGTTTATATCCGCATAGAGACACGGACAACATTTACAGAGGTAAAACGTGTTTATGCAAATTATATGACGACCATGGTAATCTCCACTACAATTACCCGCTCGAAAGCGAATATACGGCCGAAGAAGTAATAGCTTTCGATAATGCTGGCGTATATAAATATCGTATCCATGGGGGAGGAATGGGATGTGCGTTCATTAAAACGTCTGTGTTTGATAAAATCGACTACCCATGGTATGACTGGGTCAATTATGACGATAAGAACCGCGGTATGTTATCAGAAGATTTGTATTTCTGTGAGCAATGCCGAAAGCATAATATACCTATCTACATGGATACAAGAGTTAGATGCAAACACATTTTAAGACATGCCCAGGAGGTAATATGAAAAAGAAGCGACGGACCAAAAATGTTTTGGAATTACGAAATGGCCGATGGTTCGAAAACGGAAGATGGCTTCCGAAGAAAGATTACATTTATAAAGCAGACTGTTTAGAAGGCTCAAGCATAATAAGTCGTGTAACTGGTCAGCTATATCGGCTTAGAAATTCTAACGGAAGGATAGTGGTATAACAATGGAAAACGATAAAGAAGTAAGATTTGATTTGTATTGCGAATCGTGCAAACATGATGATCCTGATGGTAAATACAACGATGCAACCAGTCAGATAACAAAAGAAGAATATATTCCGTGTTGTTATTGTATTCAAACAGCAGTGCGAGAAGGAACCATGGTACCAGAATACTGGGAGGAAAAATAATGGATGAGGAATTCAGAGAAAAACTTATATCCGAGCTACACGACATAGCTTTAAGTCTTCGAGCCATGTCCGGACGTAATGTTGTGAAAACAAACGAACCGAAAAAAGAGGAAGGCTATATAAAAAGTTATTTCAAAAGAAGTGAACCAAAAGATGATTCGCGATAATTTCAACCATTAAAGTGGAGATATTATCAAGAAGAATCGAAAGGAGGTTCACATGTTCGATAAGATCTATAAGAAAGTTAAAAGGAATGCAAAGTGCATTGGCCGAATAGTAATGATTGGCGGATCAGCAGTAATAGTACTGACAACTGAGATCGCAACAGAGTTCGGGCTGATTGGTAAAATTTGCGAAGGTTGTGATGAGGACAACCCGGCGAATTTCGTTCAGACAGCTGGATCTGTTGGGGTAGCACTTGTTGGAACATTAGCTGAGTATGCTACAGGAGCTGGAGCGGCTATGCTGATATTCAATGAGATCGAGAATAATTGGACAGACGATGAAGACGAAGATGATTGATTAAGTTATTTCTATGGTAGAGTTCGCAAGGACTCTATCTTTTTCTTTTTTTAGAAAGGAGCAAAACATGAATCATTTTATTAGTTTAGAGGAAATCAACAATTGTGTTGAAAAACCTAAAAAGGAATTGCCTAAATTCGTTACGAATAAAGGCCCAGATCCTAAAGCTGCAGCCATGCGTCATTATTTGGTTGAGGAATTACTGAAGAATTGGTACGACCGATTAAATGATAGTCTGTGCGATACGAGAGACATGCCAGAAGAACTTAAAAGACTATACGATAAGGCATGCAATGTCATGATAACGATTAGTGAGTATGAGAAATCGTTGATGTAGGAGGTACGATATGAAAGCACAAATATTATTGGCAAGTCAAAAAGTTGGCCAGTTCACCATAAATAATGCGCCGACTATTTTGACTATTACTGCTGGTGTCGGGGTGATCGCTACTGGGGTCACGTCTGGACGAGCTGCGGTAAAAGCATCCAGAGTATTGGAAGAGCTGGAGTATAGCAGTAAAGAAAAGCCAACACGGATGATGAAAGTTAAAGCTGCAGCACCTTATTTCATTTCACCAACTTTAACTGGATTAGCTACCATAGCATGTATATTGGGAGCTCATAAAATCCACTTACAAAGAGAAGCGGCTATCGCAGCGGCATACACTCTCATGGATTCAAAGTATAAAGAATACCGGGATAAAGTAATTTCCGAGATTGGTGAGAAGAAAGAAAACCGATTACAGGACGAAATAGCGCAGGATCGAGTAACTAAAAACCCTCCAAGCGAAAGCGGTCTGAATATTATACAGACAAGATTCGGTAACATATTGTTCATGGATTCGTTTTCAGGAAGATATTTCTATAGCAGTTACGAGCAGATTGAGCGAGCTAAAATAATCATAGCCCAAATAGCGCAAAAAGAAATGTCTGTGTCATTGAATGATTTCTATGACGCTCTGGAAATTCCTACCATAGAAGGTGGAAAATTGCTTGGTTGGGATATTTGCCAGGTGGAAGACAAGATATTTGAACCTGTGATCCCTATAGTAACAAATCGTACATGCAAGACGCCAACTCCTGAGCAGTTACCATGTACAATAATCGACTACGAAATAGAGCCTATAATTAATTACGATAGATGTTTCTAGAAAGGAGCAGACAATGAGTTTTATACAAAATATTGGTAATACTGTGATTCGCCATGGTCCGACTATAATGACTGTGGTCGGAATCGCAGGGGTAGTAGGCGGGGGAGTCCTCGCCTGCAAAGCTACGATCAAAGCCGAGACTGTCATGGTCGAGCATAAAGAAAATGTTGAAGCGGTCAAAGAGAATGAATATTCGGTCCAGAAGGAATATGATCGAGCAATCACCATGGTGTATTGGCATACGATCAAACAATTTGCTAAACTATATGCGCCAGCAGCGGCGGTCACAGCAGTATCAATTGGCGGAATATTGTATGGTCATAAGATCTTGTGCGGTCGTAATCTCATGCTGGCAGGAGCATATAAAGCACTCACCATGGATTATGATGAATATAGAAAGCGAGTACAAGATAAAATCGGATATGAAGACGAAATCATGATCCGACATAATATTCAGGCCACAACCAAAAAAGATCCGGATACTGGTGAAGAATATTATGAGTATATATTATCCGAGGATCCTTCAGCATGGAATGCACGATCCAAATTCTTTTGCGAATCGAGTATTTATTGGACCGAAGATCCTGAAGCGAATCTTGATTTTCTACGAAAAGTAGAAAACGAAATGCAACGATTATTTGATAAAAAAGGATATTTGTTTCTAAACACTGTTTATAAAGCATTAGACATACCAGAGACATATGCTGGTAGTGTATGCGGATGGGTAAAAGGTCTTGGTGATAACAGAATAGACTTCGGGTTATATAATATGGCGCACGAAGGAATTAGACGATTTATTAATGGTTATGAAGCTGTCGTATTACTTGATTTCAATGACGACGGTTATATAGCAGATAAAATATAGGAGGTATGCTATGGTTTTGAATATTGTATTTCTTGTCGGCGGAATGTTTGTCGGCTATTTAATTAGAGGCGAAGTTAACCGAAGAAAAACAAAAAAAGTAGTTAGTGAATTGCTGGATGTAGCATCAAATATAATCGAAACACTCAATAATAAAGAAGAAAACGAAGATGAAACTGAGATGGAAAAAGTCTCAGATAATATCATTAACATTTCTAACGACGAAACAATCAAATTGTAGAAAGGAGACGACCATGGGTAATAAGACTTCTATATTCGATTTATTGTGGACATCGATCAAGGTTTGCATAATAATCCTTCTATTTCCGTTCCTTTTAGGATTATTGATCTGGTTAGCCATGGTCGCATTCCCAATCGTGTTCTTAGGATTACCAATAATCGTTATTGCGTGGCTATGGTTGATATTTTCTTAATCGCGAGCAATACAATTCATACAATGGAGGTATATCTTATGAATGAAAGGAAGAAATGGAGGTATTTATGGCATTAGTCGGATTTATATTAATGGCGTTTGGAGCATACATAATATTTAAAGAGTATGGTAATTAACACGTTATTGATTAAAAACGAGGGGCTATACAATGCCTCTCTTTCTTTCGCGATGAAAACAACCCATGTAATGACGGATATCACTTATAACAGATTTAAGGAGGTACAAATATGAGTGACGTTAACAGAGATTTTGAAGAAATGGAAGTTTATGAGGACGATGTGATTGAAAGCGGATCAGTAAAAAGCACAGCTATTGGCACAGCGGCAATAGGAGTAGCTGCAATTTTGCTGTATGAAGGTGGAAAGAAGGGAGCTAAACTTGTTAAAACCGGATTTGGCAAATTGAAGGGCTTCGTTGTCGATAAGGCACAGCAGCGGGATGCTAACAAGGTCGAAGCTGAATCAGAGCCTGTAAATGCAGAGGAAACTCAGGACGTTAAGTAAAACTTAAGTCAGAAAAGGTGAAAGAAGAGTGGTTCGCAAGGACCCTCTTTTTTATTTTTTCACCATGAAGAAAGGAGCAAATAATGATACCAGCTATTATACCATTAGCCACTCAGATCGTGGCGGATTTCGGTGTAGGATATTTAGTCAACGGTGGAGCTAGAGTAGCGCTTTGTACTACGGAATTAAATTTAGCTAAGAAAGCTTGTGTCGGGGTTGCTGAGTTAGCAATAACAGGCATGGTTTGTGACGGTGTCAATAACTACATCGATAATACATTCGACAAAGTAGCACAATTCATTGTCGATAATGATCTGGATAAGAAATTCATGAAAGGAGACAAAAAGCATGGCTGATATGAATAGCCTTATGAATTCTGATCTATATAAACCAAATTCGCATAAGGCTAAGAAAGAAACAAAAGAAAAACCGCCTAAAAATGTGCAAAAAGTTGTTAGTGGCGGCGTTAAAACAAAAGAACAGCCATTGGCAAAGAAGATGGCGCATAGTTTCTTAGCGGATGATGTGGCAAACGTCAAGAGTTATATAATTTTAGATGTTTTAATACCAACCATCAAAGAAGCTATAAGTCAAATAATAAAAAACGGATCCGATATGCTTATATTTGGTGATGTTAAACCATCAAGTTCTAGAGGTGGCGGATATAATTACAACGGGATCACTAAAAAATCAAACAACTCATTGACCCATAGAACCGTTAATAGACGAGCTACACATGATTTTCGTGATGTAACATTCGAAACTCGTAGCGACGCCATGGAAGTTCTCAGCCAACTGAATGAATTGATCGAGAACTATGGTAATGCTACTGTTGAAGATTTCTATACATTCATCGGCGAGGGCAAAACAGCAAAATATACTGATAGAAAATGGGGATGGACAGATCTCGAAGGACGTAATATAGAACGAGTACTTGGCGGTGGATATATGATCGATCTTCCACCTGCAGAAGCTTTAGAATAAGAAAGGAGAAAAAATGAATATAGGAATTATATCTAGTGTTGGAAAAGCTGTGATAACAACAGCTAATCGTGTAGGCCATGTTGCAATTCAGCATGGCCCTGAAATTTGTGTTGGCGTCGGTATTGTGGGAGGCGCTGCAACAACAGTCATGGCGTGCAAAGCAACACTTAAAGTAAATGAAGTTTGTACGTCACATGTTGAAATGTATAACAAGATCGACGCTTTGATCGAGTCTGAAGAAATTACGGACGAAGTTTATAGCGAAGATGACGCTAAAAAGGATAGAGTTGTTCTTGCATCAGAAACAGGTAAGGCTGTTGTTAAATATTATGGTCCTGTAGTTCTTCTTGGTTGTGCGTCAATCGCATCAATTCTGTGTGGCGTAAACATTCTTAATAGAAGAAACATGGCTCTTGTAGCGGCTTATACATCACTTGACACAGGGTTTAAGACTTATAGAAAGAGAGTGGTGTCAGAGTTGGGTGAAGATGCCGATTTCCGATTCAGAACTGGCGTAGTTCAGAAGAAGATCGAGACTGAGGTTGTGAATGAGGAAACCGGAGAAGTAAAAACTAAAAAAGTAAAAACTGATGTACTTGAGCCAGGTGTTGAACCATTGGACTATACAATAAATTTCTGTAAAGAGGCTATCCACATTCTTGATCGTGATAATATTCCGGAATCTCTGAGACATATAGAGATGGTCGAACGATCTCTTAATAGTGTTTTGTTAGCACAGAAATACTTGACTTTGAATCAGGCTCGTGTTAGTCTAGGAGTTCCTGAGATATGGTTTGGACAGATCGTTGGATGGACGCTTGATGGAACTGGTGATGATGAGATACAGTTAAGACCTAGAGTCGTGTACGATGAGGAAACGGAGACAAGAACTATAATACTGGATCCAAACGTTGATGGTCCTATGTTCTATAAAATAGGGGGTATGATCAATGGTTAGAGAAATTATTTGTTTTGCGATAGGAGCAGCCGCGGGGTTTGGCGCGGCAACATATTTGATGAAATCAAAATATGAAGCCATGGTCGAAGAAGAAACAAAGTCCGCAATGGAATGGGTTAAAAATAAAAGCGAAGACACAAAAACAGACGAAATAACTCATTCTGAAGACGTTAAAAAATTTAATGAGATCGCTCCTAACTATAACACCATATCTAAAAGAGTAGAAGAGGAGGGAGTGCTTATGAAAGACGATGCTCCTTACCGTATAACGGAAGGGGATTTCGTTATGGACGACGATGAGTATGGTAAAGTATCTCTGGAATACTATACTGATGAAGGTGGTCTGTACGAAGATGGAGAGTTTATATCTAATGTAGATGAGGTTGTAGGGAAAGCTAATCTGGATCTTCTCCATGGTATCGATGAAGACGTTATCTATGTTAGAAATGAAAAATATATGATCGATTACGAAATAAGTAGAGTGATAGGAAGTTATTCTGAAGGAAATAATTATGTCTAATACCGCAAATGTGACAAGTGAATATTTCTCATGGTTGCTGCAATTCATTGAGTATTATCGTGTCAATTTGAATAGGTATATGAGGTTGTTGGTTTATTTATTTGATCGGGAGTTTACATGGGTCATACCAAACGATAGTAATAGAGCGTATGATGCCATGGAACTTCGATTTGATTTTCTGAACGGCGAAGAATGCGAAGAAATTGACAAACGACCGTGCTCGGTTTTAGAAGTTTTGATCAGATTATCCATGGATTGGGAGCATGAAATCACTTACGACTTTCATAAAGGAGACCGATCTAACGTATGGTTTTGGGTTATGATTGACAATTTAGGGTTATTAGACTATCCAGATACCAATTTTGACGAGGATATTGTCGACGAAATCGTTAGTGTTTGGCTCGACAGACGCTTCGAAAAAAATGGTATAGGCAGCCCATTTCCGGTAAAAAGTGGTATACGCGATGAAAGTGGTATAGAAATCTGGCTTCAATTACAGGATTTTGTGCTCGAAAACGTCAAAATTTGATGAAAAAAGGGCTTTTTTGGGCCATTTTAACCATTTACCAAAGTTACACAGTGGAATATTTACTATTAACTAATTATTTTACTTAATATAGATTAAGTAGGTGGTAAACTGGTAAATTGGTATTTTTGGGTGTAAAATTGCTCTTACCTCAAATAAAAGTGGTAAAAATGGTAAATTGGTATGACGGTATTTTTGATGAAGGAGGTGATGGAAAATGCTCGATTTTCTGTCAATTACTCAGAATCCATCAAAGAAGGGCGTTGTTGAGCTAAGACCAAAATTCAAAGTAATGTCAAGTTCCGATCTTATGATAAGAGGTGGGGATTTCTATGCAATCTGGAATGAGAAAGAAGGATTGTGGAGCACTAACGAATCTGTAGCCGTTAGGTTGATCGATAATGAAATAAAAGAATATTATGATCGTTTAGTCGGCGATGATAAAAATTACGAAACAAACTACTATCCAAAATACTTATGGGACTCCGATACTGGTTCAATAGATAAATGGCATAAATTCTGTAAAAAGCAAATGTGGGATCAGTACCATCATTTGGATGAGAAGGTCATATTTGCTAATAGTGAAATGAAGAAAGAGGATTATGCCAGTAAACGATTAAATTATGCTTTAGAACCTGGTGAATGTCCTTCATATGAAAAACTCATATCCACTCTATATACTCCAGATGAAAGATCTAAGATTGAATGGGCAATAGGATCAATTATATCTGGCGATTCTAAAAAGATTCAAAAATTTCTTGTGTTCTATGGTTCTGCAGGATCAGGAAAATCTACAATTCTTAATATTGTTCAAATGTTGTTTGAAGGCTACTATAGTATGTTCGACGCTAAGGCATTAGCATCGGCCAATAATACTTTTGCTTTGGAGTCGTTCAAAAATAATCCGCTGATTGGTATCCAGCACGATGGTGACCTAAGCAGAATAGAAGACAACACTAAATTAAATTCTATCGTATCTCATGAAAATATGGAGATAAATGAAAAATTTAAAAGTATATACGATACAAAACTTAATGCATTTCTCTTTATGGGCACTAATAAGCCGGTTCGAATAACTGAGGCTAAATCCGGGTTGATTCGAAGATTGATTGATGTGCGGCCTAGTGGTATAAAGATCCCATATGGTACGTATATGCAATTGATGAATAATATTAAGTTTG
>Ga0326513_10002769_pt1 | contig 12859 bp, 15 predicted proteins | sample 2_2465_0518_D_FD_203654 | JGI IMG/M metagenome (GOLD analysis project Ga0326513, IMG submission 203654) | Bovine rumen microbial communities from UC Davis, California, United States - 2_2465_0518 | ecosystem: Host-associated > Mammals > Digestive system > Stomach > Rumen | place: USA...
CTTTTGCTCCCGCAAAAAGTAAAATCCGGGGCCTTAGCCCCATAACAGAAACAGAGTCAGACATGAACAAGCAAGAACGATTGAAGATTTACGGAACGACCGATTACAAGGCTTTGACGGAGGCGGAGCGGACCGTCTTCCGCAACGTGGTCGGCACGCTGTCGGACCAGGGCCTGTTCCGCCTGGTTGACATCCCAGTCATCGCCGGCTACGCCCGGAACGTGGTGCTGGCCCGCATCGCTGCGAAGGACGTCCAGCGCATGGGGACGGTTATCGAGTTCAAGGACCGGGGCTGCACGAAGTGGAAGACCAACCCGGCCGTGGACATCATGGCCAAGGCGCAGAACGCCTACGAGACGACGGCAATCCGCCTGGGCCTCACGCCCACCGGGCGCAAGCGCCTGCGTGGTGAAGAGAAGACGAAGACAGCATCGGAGGCGTGGGATGAAGAGAACGACTAACATCGAGCGGGTCCAGGAGTGGTGCCGGAAGTCGCTCGCCGGCGAGATCCCATGCTGCCTGATGGTCCGGAAGGCCATCGAGCGGTGGCAGGCAGATCTGGCGCGCCCGGATCTCTACTTCGACGAGAAGGCCTTCAACCGGTTTGTCTGCTTCGCGGGTGAGTTCAAGCACTACAAGGGCCCGATGGCCGGGCTGCGTTTCCAGCCGGAGGACTGGCAGCTCTTCCTGATGGCCAACGTCATCGGGCTGAAGCGGCGCGACACAGGCCTGCGCAAGTACACCTACGCGGATGTCTACGTGCCCAGGAAGAACGGGAAGACCTTCCTCGCCGCCATCTTCGCGGCCTACTTCCTGCTCAAGGACGGGGAGGCCGGTCCGGAGGTGTACACTGCCGCGGTGGACCAGGCGCAGGCCCGGCTCTGCTACGACGCCAGCGCGGAGCTTATCCGGACGTCCATCTTCGCCGTGGACACGAAGCCCTACCAGTGGGGCATGAAGTCCCCGAAGAACGCCGGGGTGTTCAAGCCCCTGAGCAAGGACACGAAGAACAAGGACGGCCTCAACATCTACGCGGCGATCTGTGACGAGCGCCACGCCTGGCCCACGACGGAGATCTACGACGTCATCAAGACCGGCATGGGCGCCCGGCGCCAGCCGATGCTGCTGTCCATCTCCACGGCAGGCACGGACACCAGCAACCCCTACTTCTCCGACATCGAGGTCTACCGGGACATCCTGCTCGGGCTGAAGGAGAAGGACAACCACTTCCTGCTGCTCTTCTGCCCGGACGAAGGTGACGCCTGGGACGACCCTGCGACGTGGGCGAAGGTCAACCCCAACCTCGGGGTGTCCCTCAGCGTGGACTACATGAGGGCAGAGTGCGAGGAGGCGAAGCTCCGGGGCGGCACCTACCAGGTCGCCTTCCAGACGAAGAACCTCAACATGTGGGTGAACGCTCCGGACGTGTGGATCTCCGACGAGGACGTCAAGGAGAACAATGCGCCCTTCGACCAGGACGAGCTCCGGGGGGCGGAGTGCTACGTCGGCCTCGACCTCGCGTCCAAGGGCGACATCTCCGCGGTCTGCCTTTTCTTCCCCGCCTTCCGGGTGGCGCGTTTCCTTTTCGTGGTGCCGGAGGCGAAGGTGGAGGAGGTGAAGGACCGGGTGGACTACCGCCTCTGGAGGGAGCAGGGCTGGCTGACGGTGACCCCCGGCAAGGTCCTCGACGAGGACTGGTTCGTGGACTTCCTGCTCAGGGAGCTGGAGTCCTACGACATCAAGCGGCTGAGCTACGACCCCTGGGCGATGTGGAACATCGTCCCGAAGCTAAGCAAGTACCAGGACGAGCTGCTCGCGGCGCAGCAGAGCATCCGGTACATGAGCGTCCCTGCGAAGTGGGTCCAGACGGAGGTGCTGCAGCACCGGCTGAACTTCCTGGACAATCCGGTCATCCGGTGGATGTTCCGGAACGTGGTAATTTATACGGACCCCAACGCGAACATCAAGCTGGACAAGGCGCGCAGCCGGAACAAGATCGACGGCGTGGTCGCCCTTACCGATGCGGTATTTGGCTGGCTGGACGAGACCGGCGGGGAGACGAAGGAGATCTACAAGGAGCATTCGCTCCGTGTCATATCAATGAACGACTGAGACATGGAAGACTTGAAGCGAATGGTGACCAAGCGCGGCTTCTCGGGGGTATTCTGGGAGCGAATCCAGGCGGACCGCCGGAAGGGCGGGCGGCTCACGTTCCGGGCCTGCTACGCGCAGATGGAGCTGGAGTACGAGGCCGAGTACGGCGAGCCCAAGTTCCCTTCTTACGAGGCCTTCAGGAAGGCCCGCGAGAGATTGACGAGGCGCAGATAAACAACGGGACAAATGTCCCGTCCCGAAGCGGCCTTGTGCCATATCTTTGCACAAAGTCGCTTCTATGCCTCTGTTTACCCGCATAAGCAAATGGATGGCATCACGTAGAAGTGATGCTACCGTAACGGTGGCCCCGGATAGTCTTGTCGGGGCGGCCGCTCCTTTTGGCGTAGCCGTCAACAACCAGGCAGCGCTCAAGATCACGGCCCTGTACGCGGGCATCCGCATCCGGTCGGAGAACATCGCGTCCTTCCCGAAGTATGTCAAGCGGCACACGTCGGAGGGTTATGTCGACGCCTCCTACCATCCGGCCTTCCGTTTGATCAACGTCAGGCCCAACAGCTACACCAACAAGTTCGACTTCTGGAACGTCATCAACACGTGGCTGGACGGCTGGGGTAACGCCTACGCGCTCATCAAGCGCGACGGCGCGGGCCTGCCGGTCTCCCTCCATCAGATCCACCCGTCCTGGGTCGTGGGCATCACGATCATCGAGGGGCGCAAGTGGTACAAGGTCCAGTGCCCGGATCCCGCCCGTGCGTGGCTCACCGGCGTGTGGTCTGACGATGACATGCTGCACTTCATGCTCGTGACGCTTGACGGCATCAAGGGCGTGAACCCGGTCATATATAACGCGATGGCGCTCGGGAAGTCTCTCGCCACGGAGAAGTTCGCGTCCGAGTTCTACGAGCGCGGCGGCAATATCAAGGCTGTCCTGGAGACCGAGGGCAATCTTGGGGACAAGGAGTTCGAGGCCTTCATGAAGCATTTCAAGACGAGCGCCCGGAACTTCGAGGTGCCGCTGCTGGAGTACGGTGTCAAGTACAAGCAGCTCTCCGTCAATCCGGTCGCGGCTGCGCTCATCCAGTCGGAGACGCTGTCTATCCAGGACGTCTGCCGCATCATCAACATCCCGCCTCACATGGTCGCGGAGCTCTCCCACGCGACCTTCAGCAATATCGAGCACCAGACGATCCAGTTCGTCCAGTACAGCCTGCGGCCTACGGTCAAGCGGCTGGAGGATGAACTGGAGCGCAAGCTCTTCTTTTCCGACGAGCTCGGCGAGTACATCGTCAAGTTCGGTCTTGACGGCCTGCTCCGTGGTGACACGCAGGCCCGCAGCGACTACTATCACAACGCCATCCTCGACGGCTACATGAGCCGGAACGAGGTGCGCGAGCTGGAGGGCCTGCAGCGGAAGGAGGGCCTGGACGACATGCTATACCCGCTGAACACCGGCGTGGTGGGGCAGACAGAGGAAGATAACAGTTAACACTATGGACAAGAACAGTTAACACTATGGACAAGATTTTAACGCGGGCGTTTGTGCCCGAGATCCGGAAGAAGGACACCGACACCCGCACGGTGACTTTCGTCGCGTCCGACGGGTCGCGTGACAGCGCCCACACCGTCCTCAACCAGGAGGGCTGGGATCTCCGGCGCTTCAACGCCAATCCCCTCATTGGCTACAACCACGAGGTCTACGGCGCGTTCGATACGAAGGACGTGGACTTCGTCATCGGCAAGGGCCGCGCTTACGTTGAGGATGGCGTCCTGCTGGTGGACATTACCTTCGAGCCGAAGGAAATCAACGAGCTCGCGGAGAAGGTTTACCAGAAGGTCCTTTTCGGCTCCCTTAATGCCGTGTCCGTCGGCTTCCTTCCCCTCGGGAAGGGCGCCTGGGGCAAGGGTGACGAGGGCCCCGGTGAAGAGCGTGAGACGTATTACTACGCCGGTCAGGAGCTCCTGGAGATCTCCGTCGTTAACATCCCCGCGAACGCCAACGCGACCCGCAAGGGCGAGGACAGCGCAGCGGAGGAGCTGAAGGCCCTCCGTGCCGAGGCAGAAGCCGAGAAGGGGGAAGGCGCCAAGGACTCCGGCGAGGATCGCTCCGCGGCGCTCGATGCCGTCGTGCAGCGTGCACAGATCGTAATGGCAGCGTCGGCTGCTAATGTATAACCCAAACACCAAACAACTATGCGCAAAATCGCAGACATCCGCAAGGATCTCAAGGCCCAGGTCGAAACCGTCCGGGCCATGGATGCTACGGCCGACAAGGCTGCCTATGAAGCCGCCGTGCAGAAGGCTGTAGACCTCACCAACGAACTGGACGCCACGACGAAGGTCGAGGCCGCCCAGCAGAGGCTGGCTGAGAAGCAGTTCACCCAGCTGGAGCAGGACGCCCAGCGTTCCTTCTCCATCGTCAAGTTCATCCGCGAGGCATCCGAGGGCAAGCTCACCGGCCTCGAGGCTGACGTCGCCGAGATGGGCGCGAAGGAGTACGAGCGCCTCGGCCTGTCCAAGAAGGGCTTCGTCCTTCCTTCCGCCGCTCTCCGCGCAAGTGCCGGCCAGAACTACACCACCAACGCAGACGGAGGCTACGCCAAGTCCGAGATGCCTCCCCGTTACATCGACGGGCTGAAGGAGCGGATGGCCGTGGTCAAGCTCGGCGCTACGGTCCTGAGCGACCTGGTCGGTACCCTGCCTCTGGTGGGCGCCGGCAGCATGACGGCCCAGTGGCTCGCGGAAGGCGCCAGCGCTTCCGTCTCCAAGTCCACTTTCGCCCGCGTCACGATGACCCCGCACCGCAACGCCATCGTCGGCGCGTTCTCCAAGGACCTGCTCCGTCAGACCTCCATCGACGTCGAGAACATCGTCTGGAACAAGATCCAGGAGGCACACGCCACCCTGCTCGAGTCCGCGGCCATCGCCGGCACCGGTTCCAACAACCAGCCCACCGGTATCCTCAACACCACGGGCATCGGTTCCGTGGCTATCGGCACCAACGGCGGCCCCATCACCTGGGCCAAGGTCGTGGAGCTGGAGACCAAGGTCAACGCCGCGAACGCCAACCGCGGCAAGCTCGCGTACCTGACCAACGCCAAGGTCATCGGCGATCTGAAGACCATCGAGCGCGCGAGCAACACCGCCCGCTTCCTGCTCGAGGGCGACACCATCAACGGCTACCCGATCGACTGGACCAACCTCGTCCCGTCCAACATCACCAAGGGCACATCTTCGCAGAAGTGCTCCGCGATGATCTTCGGCAACTTCGAGGACCTGTACATTGGCCACTGGGGAGGGATTGACATGGTCATCGATCCCTACACCCTCGCCGAGAACGGTGACGTCCGTATGGTGCTCAACAGCTGGGACGACTGCGTGGTCGCCGAGCCGAAGAGCTTCGCCGCTGTCCAGGATCTGACCACCAACGCCTAAACGACTGACCCATGACCGAGAGGACCTTTGTTGCTGGCACCAATGAGCTCCTTCAGGAGTTCAAGCGTCACATCCGCATGACTTCCGACGACCTGGACGCCGAGCTCCATGCGAAGCTGATGGCCGCGGTGGTCCATGCGGAGCACCACATCGGCAAGGTCATCCTCCGGTCACGGTTCGTCGCCACGGTTCCTTTCGCTTCTCTGTTCGTTCTCAAGGTTCCCGGCCCCGTGGTCGAGAGCCTTGAGGTGGACGGGGAGCCCGTCACGGACTACAGCGTGGACGGGAGGACTCTCCATGTGAAGGGGGAGGGTACGAGCATGACGGTCACCTACGAGGCCGGCTACGAGTGCATCCCCCCTGACATGAAGGCCGCCATCCTGATGCACGCCGCGAGCCTTTTCAACAACCCGACGGACAGCGTGGAGACCCTGACGAAGGCGTCCCAGAACCTGCTCCGTCCTTACCGGAGCTGGGGACTGGACGATGGAGAACAGGATTAACATCGGCCAGCTGGACACGCTCGTACTCCTTCGCTCCTGCGTCATCACGTATGGTAGGCAGGGCGCGAAAAAATACACTTTCCAGGACTACGGGCAGGTCTACGCAAAGGTCGAGCGGACGGTGTCGGAGACGGTCACGAACACGAACCTCGAAGAGGGCCAGGAGATCACCCTCACCATCTACAAGGTGCAGGACCTCACGACCCGCTGGCGTGTGGTCGTGGACGGCCGCTCTTACGAGATAACCGCGATAGACCCCATCTCCCGGGTGTCCCCTCTTTGTCAGTTAACCCTCCACGCCGTTGACTGATGCCGGCCATAAGTGCATACATCACCGGGCTGGACGATGCCTTAAAGTGCTTCGACCAGGCTCCGCAGAACCTCCTGAAGGTGGTGAGGCAGGCGCTGAAGGACGGTGGCAAGCAGGCAGCGAAGGAGATCCGCCGGGCGATGCCGAGACGGTTCAAGCGGCTGGTGTCCTGTAAGGTCGTGAGGGGTTCCCTCACCGGAGACTGGAGCGCCCTGGTCGGCGCCTTCAACAAGGTGAAGAGCGGGACGGATGAGCCGAGCGATTGGTTCAAGGCCTACTGGAAGAACTACGGCACCCTGGCGCGCCGTGACAAGAACCACAAGTTCGACTATCCGATCAAGAAGCTGAGCCGGAAGCGCCGGAACGAAGTCGGGCAGCCTCACGAGAATTTCTACGATGCCGCAATCGCTCCGGCGCAGGGCGCCTTCCTCCGGGCTTTCCAGGACAGCGTCAAGGCGCGGGAGGACAAACTGAAGGAACGATGACCGAGTATTTGCACGACAAGCTGGTGGGCGCTTTGAGGGCGCACGCCGTCAATCCCGCCCTTTCGGAGGACGAGATTGACCGCTACCCCTACGTCACCTTCGAGCTGCCTGTCGAGTACAGGTACGACAAGGACGGAGCTTACAAGATCGTGGGCAGCCTCACCATCCGCTCCGTCTCCGACGACATCGACGAAGCCGAGGCCTTCTCCGCCTCCATCCAGGCGGCGATCGCTGAGGACTTCGCGGGTGCCGTGGAAGGCGAGGCGTATGAGGGGGTCCGTTTCACTGCTCGGCTCTTGGACTCCAGGGAGGACTGTATGGACGGCGTCTGGGTTATCGAGTTAGACTACACACTTAACCAGTATAAATGACATGGCAATTGAAGGATATAATATAGCGTTCCGCCTCAGCTTTGACCCGATGCAGGCGCCAAAGGTGATCGCGGGCCGGACGCAGGACGACCTGACCATCGCCGCGCGGACACGGGAGCGCCTGACTAAGGACGACGAGGGCAGCGCCCAGGTCGGAGTGGTCGGGCAGGACATCACTTTCCGCGCCTCCGCTCTGGTGGAGGTGTCGTCTCAGTTGCACATCACCCGCGACCAGCTTGTCGGCTACTCCCTCAAGTCGGGCAGTCAGGCGGAGATCCCTTTCCGCTATGTGCTGGAGGACTCGATGCTCGAGGGCGTCTGTGTCATCACCAACCTGTCCGAGAGCTCCAACGCTTCCGACAATGCGACGCTCACGGTGGACTTCCGCGTGGTAGGCGAGCCTACATGGACGGCGCCCGCGGAAGAAGAGGAAGAAGAAGCTGAGACGTCTCCGACGGACGAACCGGTCGAAGACCAGCAGGGATAAAATCATATAGCATTTTCGTGAGGTCACGAAAATGATCCAACCTTTTAACAGCACAAAATTATGGCAATCGAAGGCTACAACATCGCGTTCAAGATCGGCGACAAGACCCTCGCCGGCAGGACGCAGGACGACCTGACCATCGCGGCGCGCACGAAGGAGTCCCTCACGAAGGACGACCAGGGCGCCACGCAGGTCGCGGTCACGGGTCACGACATCACGTTCCGGGCTTCCGGTCTCATCGAGCTGGGGAGCGACACCGCCGCGAAGAGCTTCCGCAACACCATGCTGGCCAACGCCCTGAGGACGGGCAGCCAGGCGGTCCTCGCGTTCAAGTACATCGCCACGGGCGGGCAGGGCTACAGCGGCAACTGCATCATCACGAACTACTCCGAGAGTTCCAACGCTTCCGACGACGCGACCTACACCGTGGACTTCCGCGTCACCGGCACGATGACTCCCATCAGCTAACCGGGTGAGCCATGGCGAAGGACTACATCGAAATCGCTGGGCGGCGTTACCGGGTCGAGTCGAACTGGAACGCCCTGACGGCCTACCTTGAGGCCGTCGGCCGCAATACGCTCGACGAGCTTTCCCGCATCGACAGCATCAAGCCTTCCGAGCTCACCGCCCTGATGGCGGCCTGCATCGCGGAAGGCGAGCGGCTCGACGGGCGGGACGGGGCCCCCTCCGCGCTGGACCTCGGCACACTCATCAGCCCCGAGGACGTCCGGCGTTTCTTCGACATCTACGTCAGGCAGTCGAGCCCTCAGCGGAGTGTCGGGGAAGAAAAAAAAGAGACGCGGGAGGCGGAGCCCGCAGTTTGACGATAGGCGAGGTCCGGGGCTGGGCTATCGCCCGCCTCGGGCTTACCCTTGAGGCCTTCGGCCTCCTCCGCCAGGGCGTGTTCTGGGAGGCGATGGTAGCCTGGAACGAAGACCGGGCAGCAGACCGGAGACACGTCGCAGAGGTGGCCCGGGCCGTGGGCCTCCGGTTGTTCAACATCCAGCTCGCCCAGGGTAAGGCGGTGAGGCCGCATGAGTTCCTTCCCTTCCCCTGGGACGCGGAGGAAGTCCCGGACGATGGTGGTCTGGCCGAGATGACGCCCGAGGAGAAGAAGGCCTCACTGGATAAATTAAGAGATTTAACTGGCTGGTAACTATGTCCACGAAAGACCCCAACATGAAGATCATCTTTGGGAGTGACACCAAAGATTTTGAAAAAGGCGCGAAAGAGGTCAAGCAGAGTCTGAAGGACCTTGACAAGACCTCGGCTTCTGCTTTCGCCGGTCTCGGCAGCGCCTTCGGCGTCAACACGGGCAAGATCGAGCAGATGGCGAGCGCCGTGAAGGGGCTGGGGATGAAGATGTCCGAGTGCGGAAACGCAGGCGTCGCAGCCTTCGGGAACATCGTCAAGGCCATCGGCCCTGCCAGTGTGGCGATCGCAGGCCTCGGGATAGCCGGAGCCGTCGCGGAGTTCAAGAACCTGAACGCCGAGGCGGACGCTTTCAAGAACACGGTCGCCGGTGCCAATATCGAGATGGCCACGGCGGCCTATGTCGACACGTTCCGCCAGACGCTCCGGGACTTCAACCAGGGCACCGGAAAGGGCCTCGCCAATTTCGGGGCCGAGGTCAAGAAGACCTTCGGTGAGTTCAAGGCGGTGATCAGTGACTTCTTCGCTTCGGGCAAGATCCTGAACCCGGTCGGAAACGCGCAGGGCAGCGCGGAGCAGTACCGTGTCGCGGGGGCCAACGCCGAGAGGGCCAAGCAGCTCACCGATGATATCTACGACCTCGAGCGCAAGCGCAAGGAGCAGGCCGTAGAGCTGGCCCGGCTCAGCGCGGACATCTCGGACAAGATGCTCATCGCCAAGGACGCCAGCCGGACCACGGCCGAGCGGCAGGCGGCGATGGCCGACATCGAGGACAAGCTGGCGCAGAAGCGGGTCATGACCGTGGACCTGGAGAACAAGCTCGCGGTCCTTTACCAGGAGCGCTCGAGGCTTGCTTCTGACAGCGTCGCGGCCGCCGATGCTACGCTCGCTCAGCAGGTGCGCGCGTTCGAGGTGGATCGCAGCCTCAACCAGGAGACGGCAAATCTGCTCCGTATAAAGAACAGCATCGGCAAGGCCACGGACGCGGAGATCGCCCGGATGAACAAGCTGATAGAGCAGCAGAAGAAGCTCCAGCAGGAGATTGACGCTGTCCATCAGAAGTGGGCGTGGGTGAGCCCGGTCTCCGGAGCAGCGGGCAAGGATCTCGCCCTGCCCGGCGTGACGGCTCCCAGCATGACCATACTCCCGCGGAAGGAAGACACGGACCGGTTCCGCGAGGTCTTCACGGCCCAGCTCGGTGAGATCCGCGTGGGCATCGGCTTCAAGGCAGATACCCAGAAGATCCAGGACATCACCAACGAGGTCCGGTCCCTTGTGGAGTCCATGGCGACCCGCGTCGGGGATGTCATCGGGAGTCTTGTCGGGACCCTTGTCGGGGGCGGGGACGCCTGGGGTGACTTCAAGAACGCGGCCCTGTCTGCCTTCGGTGACATGGCCATCGCAATCGGTAAGATCGCAATCTCCGCCGGCCTCGCATCGTCAGGCATCGCGGCCGCCCTCAAGAATCCCACGAATTGGATGCTGGCCGTGGCCGCCGGTGCCGCCCTCGTGGCGCTCGGCTCCGCGGTCAAGTCCTCCCTGTCCTCCGTCGCGTCGGGCGACTACAGCGCGGGAGGCGGCGGATATTCTTCGGGCGGCTACTCCCCCAGCTCCGGCGACTACGAGACGCGCGAGGTGAAGGTCTACGTCACCGGCACCCTGGAGGCGGACGGTGACAAGCTCATCACCGTCATCAACAACGCGAACCGGAAGGACTACTACACGAAGTAAGGCATGGCATACGACACAAAATACCGCTTCAACTTCGAGTCCGAGGGCGGGCTGGTCTATGAGGTCCGCCTGCTGGAGAAGGATTACGACGGCAGCCCTACGGTCCGACCGCTCGGCAAGGCCCCGGTCATCAAGCTGCAGGAGTCCCGGCCTTTCTTCGCCTCGTCCTGCGACCTCGTGCTCGAGTGCCAGACAGACGGGGAGTACGTGAGTCTCTACACGACAGACCCGCTTCAGTACAAGATTGAGATCTACGTCTACCGCGGGGTCTACCGGGACCTGCTCTGGGAGGGCTTCGTGGCCACGGAGATCTACAGCGAGCCGGACATCGCTCCGCCCTATGACGTGAGGATAACGGCGACCGACGGTCTCGGCGTCCTCAAGGAGTACCCGTTCGAGGCCTCCGGCGCCATGACGGTCCGGGAGCATCTGCGCGCCCTCCTCCAGAAGACGGTAATCGAGGACGGCGGGTTCTTCACGGCCTCCCAGCTCCGTGTAGCCGGGGGCTATACCGCGGCCGACTTCCTGGACAATATAAAAATCGACCTCGACTACATGGAAGGAAAGAGCTGCTATGACGTGCTGTCCTCCCTTCTCACAACACTGCGCTGCGTGCTCGTCTATAATGGGACCCGCTGGGTGATCATCAGGGAGACGGATATCCAGCTGGACGCCTCCGGCATGCTCACCTGCATGTACTCGGACAGCGACCTTGCCAAGCCTACGGTGACGGACTACCTCCCCGTGGGTCAGCTGGTCGGCTCGATGCGCTCCGCGGATACTCTGTGGCCGGTCGGGTACCTCACCCGTCGGGTGGCGCAGGCGAAGAAAGGTGTCACCGTCAAGGTTCCCTGGCATGTCAAGCCTGGCTTCCCCTCTGTCCGCGAGGACGAGTGGTACACGTATGACGTAGCCTCTTGGGTGCTCGTCGGGCAATTCTACCACCTCGGTCGCTTTCTCACCCAGACGACGGTGCAGACCGGGAAGCTCGCGGCGTCTGTGTCGCTCAGCAGCTTCTGGGTATCCTTCCGGGTGACCATCAAGGCGAGCAGTTTCTACACGCCGTCAGGGCGGACGCCGCCTCGTCCTTGGTTCAAGATTTACGCCGGCTGGACGGACACGGCAAGCGGCGACACATTATACTACGACCCCACGAACGGATGGGACGAGGATCACCTTGACAGCGAGCGGTATTACATCAACAGCCTCAACAAAGAGCACGACATCAACGCCTGCGAAGAGGTGGTGCTCGAGCTCCCCGGTGTCGGCTCTGACTCGTCCGGGCTCCTCACGATCAACGTCGAGGGAGCACTCGTGGACATCTACGACATCATCGTGGAGCCGCTTGGAAATGCCGGATACGAGGACCGTATCGTGATAGACAACGGCGCACGAGGCGAGGCGCCAGAGATAGAGATCGCCGGCGGCCGCATGACCCCGGGCGGCTTCATCTCGGTGGACTTCCAGCGCGGCGTCTTCTTCCGGGCGGCCGACCTCGTGCCTGAGTATTACAGCGACGGCAGCAACAGCGACAAGGAGTATATGTCCCTGGTCGCGCTGTCGTATGCCAAGGAGCACGCCGCCCCCCGCATCGAGATCACGGGGGCCATCAATTATGACGGGGAGTATGTGGGCAATTATCTGCCCGTGTTCATCAAGTTGCACGGTGTCTGGGCGATGGTGGTCGGCTACGACTGGGACCTGGGCGCCGGGACGCTCCGCATCACTGCGCTGACATTACCCGTCGCCGTCCTTACGGTGGCGAGCGAGACAATAGTATCACTCCCAAACAAAGAGTAAATCATGAGTACAATTACCCTCCCGAATTTCCGCACGAGTGCGGACGTGACGATGAGGACGCGGCTGTCGGACGGCGGCGTGCACATCGCGTGGCCGGACCTGACCGACATCAAGGCCTGGCTCTACTCGGACGCGCAGAAGGCCATCGCTGGCCGCTGCGACGTGTCCATCAGCGAGACGGACGACACGCGCCTCGTCTGCACTTACGCGGCCAGCAAGCCGCAGTACCTGGGCGTCAACCGGCTGATCGTCCAGGCCAAGTACGACGGCCGGACGAAGACCTACGACAAGCCCGTCTTCTCGTTCGTCCGCTGGACCGACGACCAGGAGGGCGAGCCCGTCACCATCGACGACCCGGACATCGACGTGGAGATCGAGGTGGAGGACGTCTCCAGCTCCATCCTCGACGAGGTCATCCGCGCAGCCATCGCGGCGGCGGAGCGGGCCGAGGCAGCGGCGGAGGCGGCGGAGGC
>Ga0326513_10002771_pt1 | contig 12850 bp, 15 predicted proteins | sample 2_2465_0518_D_FD_203654 | JGI IMG/M metagenome (GOLD analysis project Ga0326513, IMG submission 203654) | Bovine rumen microbial communities from UC Davis, California, United States - 2_2465_0518 | ecosystem: Host-associated > Mammals > Digestive system > Stomach > Rumen | place: USA...
CCAGTAGTTGCCGCTGTCCGCGCTGCCGATGTGGCCCGCTATCAGCTCAGCCGCCGTGACCAGCTTGGCGAGGACGTGGCCGCTCTGGAAAACGGTGTCGAAGTCCCACTCGCCAGCCGCCGTCCTGCTGTCGGCGATGCGGATGTTGCCTCCGCGTATCTCCACGACCTTCGTCGCCTCGGCTCCCACCGCAGGGTCTGAGACCTCCGCGTCGTAGGTGCGGGTGCCGATGCCTGGAATCATGTACCACCAGCCGCCCGTGGCATTTATCTCGTCATTGAGGCGACCGAGCAGGGCGTCCATGTAGTCTGCGGTGGCCTGATAGACAGCCGCCATGGTCTGCTGATCGTCCATGCGCACGATGTCGCGGGAAAGGCCGCTGAGGGCCGTCGACAGCGATTGCTTGGCGTTGCCGATGGTCAGCTTGACGTCGGTCGAGTCGATGAGGCTCTGGACGATCTTGATGACGCGGGCGTCTATGGCCAGCCCCTCGTCGCCGAAGGCCCTGTCCACCACGACCACGTTGTCGCCGAGTGCAACGCCGTGCGGGTTCATGCCCGCCTTGACGAGCTGCACGACGTCGGCCTCGTAGGTGACCTGCGGGCGGGTGTACTCGCCGATGTGCTCCAAGGCCCATGCCTTGAGCTGCGCGGGGTCGCTGTAGACGTCATTCTTGATGATGGAGGTCGGGTACTCCCAGCCGCCGCTGCCGTTGGGTATGCGGACGAAGGGGACGGCGCTGGCATCCTCAAGCCAGACGATGCCCTGGTTGGCGTCGGCGATGGTCGGCCTGCGGGTGTAGCCGCCCGCCTCGGTCTCGGTGGACTTGCCCAGCGGGACGATGCGGCAGGGCCACACCTCGTCGGAGGTGGTGCGCTTTATCTTGCTCACGTCGCCGCCGTAGTCGAAGCGGCGCGTGGCGTCCTCGCTGCCGACGTGGCGCAGGAGGTCGACGTATCGGCCCACGACGCCCGTCAGGCCCACCTCGATGGTCGCCTCCACCTCGCCGCCCCAGTTCTCGGTCAGCGTCTTGATGCCCTCCCAGCCGCTGCGGCGGTAGAAGCTGGCGCTGCCTGAGTTGGTGACGGTTATGGTGCCGACCTGCCAGCGCTCGGTGCCGCTCAGGGCCGCTTGGAGGCCCGTCAGGGCTGGCGCGGGAACGGAGGGCTTGCCTGGGCGCAGGCCGACCTGCGTGTCAATGTAGGTGGCGCTCAGGTCGTACTGCAGCGACCAGACGGCGTGGTAGGTGTGAACCACCGCGCCGACCTTGCGCCCGCCGTGCTCCCCCTCTATCCCCGTGACCACGTACTCGTGCCAGATGCCCATGCCGTCGCGTATGACGAGGCGGTTGGTCTTTTCCAGCTCCTGCGTGGTCTTGATGGTCAGGCTGTGCTCGCCGTTTATCTCTTCGGTGCTCTTGAGTTCCATGATCTGCGCGGGGTCTATGTCCCGCACGTACTGGTCTAGGCGGTCGTAGACTATGACGCGCAGCATCTGGCCGTCTGCCATGTCATGCCCACCTCTCTGTCCAGCTCAGGCTCCCCTGCGTGCGCACGCCGAAGGAGCGCAGCTCGTGAATCCCTGGGGTCAGCCATATCCACTCGTTTGTGGGCGGAAGGGCGTACACCTCGCCGCCCATGAGGGCCACGCGGCTCTCGGCGTCGATGGACGCCGTTGCGCTGCCCGACACGGTGGCCGTGTAGGCGTCGGTGCCGTCGAGGGCCAGCCGCCACGTGCCGCTCCCCGTGAGGGTCGCTTCCAGCTTGGCGGGGGTCGGCTTGGTGCCTCCGACCACGACCGTCTGGACGCCCGTGGTGGCCGCTATGTCAAGGGAGGCCGAGACCGTCTCGCCGTACATGCAGGCGTCGCAGGTGAACTCCACCTCGAAGCTTTCGGCACCGACGTAGCGGATGCCGTCAGCCCCCGACGTCGGCATGGCCATGTACCACAGCCCGCCGTCCTCCGATATGTAGAGCGGGCGCGGGCTGTCCACGTCGAGCGCAGCGGCCAGCTCCCTCGCCGCCTGCGCCCTCGCCGTTGGGCTTTGGTCGCGGATGGTGAGGGTCAGCTTGAGGATGCGGGTATCGTCCACGACGCCCGCGAAGATGGCCCCGTCAGCGCCTGGGACGCTCACGTACTCGGCCCTTCTCGGAAGGAGCGGCCTCTGCAGCTTGCCCACGACGAGCAGGTCGGTCAGCGGCTTGCCGTCGAAGTGGACTTGTGTCCTTACGCTCATGCCGCCGCTCCCATCTGCCTGAGAATCTTCGCCGACAGCTCGTCGCCGATGCGCTCGATGTCCTCTTCGTCGCGAACGTTGAACTCGTTCCCCGTGATGAGGATTTGCGGGCCGCTGGCTCCCATCTGCTGCTGGATGCCGCGCGCTATCTCGCCATAGACGCGGGCGTTCATGGGAAGCGCCGCCTCCCTGCCCGCCTCGCCGATGCCGATGATCGTGGGCGCGTCGAACACGCCGCCCTTGGCGTACCAGTCGATGGAGATGGACGGGACGCCCTGCGTCAGCCAGTCCAACGGGTTCGGCGAGCCGCTCACGCTGAAATGCGGCAGCGGTATGTGCGGCCAGCTGATTTGGAAGTTAAACAGGCCCTTGATGGCGTCGATGGCCCTGCTCACCGCGTCCTTGGCGTCGTTGATGCGGTCGGTGATGGCGTCTTTGATGTCATCAAAGACGCTGCTCACGGTGTCGAGCGCGGCGTTCACGCCGTCGCTGATGCCTGTCGTTATGTTGTCCATGATGGTCGTGACGGTGTTGCATATATCGTCCCAGACCTTCTTGCAGGAGTCGAAGGCCTCCTGCCAGCTCTTGTCCCACCACTGGCGAAACTCGGCGCCCTTGTTGAGCACCCAGCCGATGAGGTCGCCCCATGCCGTGCTGACAGCCGTCTTGATGGAGTCCCAGACCCGCTTGCACGAGTCTGCAGCCTCCTGCCAGCTCTGCTGCCACCAGGCGGCGAACTCGCCGCCCTTGGCGAGAATAGCCGCGACGATCCCGCCCCAGAACTCTGGGATGCCCGCGACCCACTCCTTGAAGGACTCCCACTCCCGTTGGAGCACCTCAAGCATGAAGGCCGCGTCCTCCTGCAGCCCCGTCCACAGGTCGCTGAGGATGGTGCAGAAGTCCTGCCACATCTGCTTGCCCGTCTCGGTCTGCGTGAAGAAGCCGTAGAGGGCCATAACGACAGCCGAGATTCCTATGACGAGCGCACCGAAGGGGTTTGCCGCCAACGCCGCGAAGAGCGGCGCGATGAGGCCTTGGAAGTTTGCGAGCCACGTGCCGAAGTTGAATGCAAGGAGCGCCCCTATGGCACCGACGATGCCCATTATGGCGACCTTTACGGTGTCGCCGTGGTCGGCCATCCATTGCAGCGCCCCGTCCGTCATTTCGATGAAGGCGTCAGCGAACTCCCTGAGCATCTCAGGCCCGCCGTCCTGCCAAAGCGCAGACAGGGCCTCGCCGATGGTCTGGAAAACCTTGGCCGCGTTCTCGGCTATCTTGGTTCCCTTGAGTTTGTCCATGATGTAGCTGATGCCGCCAGCGACCTGCTCCATGGCGGCTTTTATCCCGTAGCCAAGTTCGTTGATGGGCTTCGAGATGTTGCTTCGGCCTATGGCGTCGAATATCGCGGCCCAGCCCTGCCCGATGCGGTTCGGCAGGTTGACCAGCGCGGTGCCGATGCCGTCGACGTTGGCCCTCGCTTGGTCTGTGAACGAGGCGACCGAGCCAGTGCCTTCCTCGTCAAGCCTCACGATGGCCCGCAGGAAGTCGTTCCAGCTGATCTCGCCGTTATTCAGCGCCTCCCGCAAGTCCTCGGCTGACGCGCTCTCGCCCATCAGCTCCCTTGCGACCATGTTGAGCTGGGCTGGCATGACCGACTGCAGGCTCATCCACTGGGCGGCGGTCGCGTTGCCCTTGCCGAGAACGCGATTGAACACTCCCATGGCCTGCGTCATCTCACCTGCTGATGCGCCGTTGGCGAGCATCATGTCGTTGAAGCCCAGCGCGGCGCGGGTGGCGAGGTCGAGGTCGCCAGTCGAGTCTGCGATCGACTGGGTGAGCGTCACCATGTCCTGCGTGGTCGTGGGCAGGCCGTCGAGGTGCTTCATGATGAGCTTTACCGAATCGTCGGCCTCCTGCGTGCTGTAGCCGAGCGCCTCCATGACGCGCGGGTAGTTCTTGAGGGTGTCGATGCGCTTGATGCCGATGTCGATGCCCTCCATCAGCTGCCCGCCGAGCGAGCTGGCAAGGTTGCCGACCATGGTGCCGAGGGCGCTGCCCTTGAGCACGTCGAGGAAGTTGCTAGAGAACTTCTCGGCTGACTTGGTTCCCTCGTCGCCCATGGCGCTCTTCACCGCGCCAGTGAACTTGTTCATGGAGGGCATGATCGTGATGTAGTAGGTACCGAGTTCTGCCACGATTCACCTCCTATATGTCGATGTGGAATGCGCTGGCGACGGCCATGGCGTCGTACTCGGCCCGCTCCTGCGCGGCCTCGACGCTCTCCTGCTCACCAGGCAGCGTTATGGGCTGAGGCTCGTTGAGGTTGTTCTTCGCGTCCTTGGTGTGCGCCCATGCCCACGAGCGCTGGTTGAGTTCAATCTGCCGAAGCAGGCGCACAACGGTGCCGTTCTGCGCGGAAGGCTCCATGACGCGGAAGGTTCGGGACTCGTGCGGCAGCTGGGCCGCGAGCGCGGCTGCGCGGAGCACGTCTGCGGTAGTCTCGTCGCCGAGGACGCCGAGCGCCCATGCGTTCAGGCCATAGGTCTGCTGGAAGTCGGCCAGCAGCTCGTCTGGCGCGTGCTCCATTGCCCAGCCCAGCGTCATTAGTTTTTTGCGACGCGCCCCATGTCCTCCACGACGGCCCTCATGAGCTGGCCCATCTTGTCCATGGCGTTGTCCATCTCGTCGCCGCTGTCGCTGAGCGCGTCGGCATATTCCTCGTCACGGCCCATGAAGAGCCGCTCTATGGCGTCCATGGTGCGGGCGTTGTCGCCGCTGTTCGCCGCCTTCTGCCACTTGTAGCTCATGATGCAGCGCTCGTCGTACTCGACCTTCACGCCCTCGAACTCGATGGTGCGCATGTTGCCTTCCTCTCTGAAAAGACGCCCTCGGCCTCAGCCGAGGGCGCCGCGTCGCTTGTCTTGTCTTGACTGGCTAGCTGGTCTCGGTGGACTCGATCCAGTCCTTGCAGCCAGAGCCGTCCTCGTCGGTCAGGTAGGTGATGGTGACGCCGCGCTGCGCGACGGTGGTCGCGTTCATCGTCAGGTCATCGATGGCGGTCACCTTGCCGTCAGGGATGAACTTGACCCACTTGCGACCGTCCTTGAGCAGCAGGAGGAACACGTACATGCGCTCTTCCTCGGACTTCGACCAGTTGTGGTCGACCTCGATGGTGCCGCTCGCGTCGCTGACGTTCTGGTGGCCGTAGATGGTGGAGAGCGGGTTCTTCGCCACTTCCATCAGGCCGACCTGCACCGTCTCGGTGTAGGTGCCGACCGCATCGTCCACGTGGTCGAGGTTGATGTCGCGCAGGGCGTCGCCGCCGTCCTTGCTGACGGACTCGGTGAGGCCGTCCTCCACGACGTAGCCCTGGTTCTCCCACGCCGAGGTGGGTTCCCAGGTGTCGAACGTCGCCTTGGTCGGCACGTCGGAGGTGCCGATGGGGGCGCTCAGGAAGTAGCCCCCGCGAACGCCGCGAGTGGTCGAGACGTTCTGCTTGTTGTTAGCAGCCATGCTGCCTCCTATTCGTCTGTGTTGATGGTGAGGTCGACCACGAGCAGGTAGCGCCCCTGCCCCGTCGCGTTCCACTCGTCGCGCGATAGGCTTTCGAGCTGGCACGAGCTGAGGTAGGGGTGATCGTCTGCCGCCACCCATAGGGCGTCGAGGCAGGCGCGGGCCATGGCGTGGGCCTCCTGGTCGGAGCGGCCCCAGCAGAGAATCTGGTAGCGGGGCTGCATGAGGTAGGGCGTGGAGTGGTCGCCTGCGAGGTCTACCGTCACGAGGCGGTCGGGCCGCTGGGACGGCACCTCGGTAGACACTGGCACGTCCACGGCGTCGGCGAGGATGCCGACAACGAGCGCGGTTGGGTCAATCACCTATGGCCTCCTTCTGCGGCTTGTCCTGTAGGCGCGGGGCCTCAACTTGAAGCTGCCGACCTTGCCGCCCCACTGGGTCAGCGAGACCTGCAGGGAGCGGAGGCTTCTTTCGCGGAAGTAGCCGCTGTTCCAAGCGCCGCCCGCGTCGCGGCTGGCGACCGTGACCCTCGTGTGCCAGCGCGTCCAGCCGTGCTGTGTGTCGACGGTGTAGTCGGCGCCGCTCTGGCGCATCGTTGACGCGGCGAGCTGCTCGCCCTGCAGCTGGCAGTAGTTGCCGATTTCGGGGGCCGCGCTGAGGACGTACCCGTAGCCGTACTTGTCATGGACGAAGTAGTTAGCCATCGAATCTCACCCCCACGACCCGCCAGCTCATGTCACCTGGCGTCGCGTCCCTCATGTAGCTGTGGGGTTCCCCCACGACCGAGAAGCGGAGCTGGGAGATCGTCTGGTCGTTTGCTGGGACGGCCTGTATCAGAGCGCCGCGCAGGTCTGCGTCGAGCGTCTTGGGCAGGAAGAACGTCACCCGCAGCTCGTCGCCGTGGGGGCGCCCGTCCTCGATGTCATCGGAGGTGTCGGGCCTGCTGTCGCCTGGCGCGTAGGAGCACTCCGTCACGATGTCAGGCTCTTCGGCGTAGCTGACCTGCTGGTTGCCGTAGGCGTCGCGCTCGCCGAAGGCGGGGAGCCAGATGCGGCACTCCACCCTTGGGAACGGCATCCTGCGGCTAAGCATCTTCGGTCACGGCGTTGCTGCCGTAGGCCCCGTCGATGAGGGGCCTCACCCCCATGAGGTAGCCGCTGCCGATGCCGAGCAGGCGCTTCTCCTGCGCCGTGAGGTACAGGTCGCCGTTTGGGTTTGCGAAGTGCGCGGCCTGAGAGAACGGCCCCATGCCGTAGTCGAGCTGCGAGACGCCATAGGCGTCGCTTTCGGCGCTGAGCATGGCGCGGGTGACCATGGAGCACGAGACGATCTTGAGCAGGTTGGCCTGCTTCTCGTCCTCTGGGTCGACTTCCACGAGGGCGTCCAGCATGGCCGCTGCGTCCTCCAACAGCACCTCTGCGCGGTCGGCTTCGTCGCCTTCGAGGGCGTGCCATCGGGCTTCGAGGTCATCGACGGTTGCGTAGGCCATGCTGGCCCCCTCTCTATTCGGTTTTCGTGGGCTTCTTGGTCGCCCTGCGCTTCGGCGCTGGCCTCTTCGGGGCCTCTTCCTCTGCGGGCCTGAAGCCCTGCTCCACGAGCCGCGCCGCGACGTCCTCTGGGGCGTCCACGACGAGGCCCGTGTACGGGTTGACCAGCCTCATGGCTATGAGGTGGCGTCGGTCAGCTTGACGAACGCGGCGGCGTCGCGCACGACGAAGCCGACCTCGGCCTCGACGCGGACGGCGAACATGTTGCGCTGCCACAGGTTGACCTGCTCGGTGCCAGTGTTGATGGTCGCCTGGTCGGAGATGGCGAGGTTGATGCCGTCCACGACGCCGTAGCGGGCCTGCGACCAGTCGCCTGCGAAGCCGACCACGTTCGGGGTGCCTGCCTTGTAGACCTTCTTGGACGCGATGACGTCGGCGCCAAGCAGACGGCCCACGGCGCGGTCGTTGTTGATGGAGTTGATGAGCAGCGGACGGGCGTTGCCGTCGACGGCGCTCAGGAGGATTCCCTCGCCCTGCGGGGAGATTGCCCAGCCGTTCAGACGGCCAGCGGCGCCGACCGTGGTGTAGGCGGTGACCAGCTTCTGGTAGGTGCCAGTGCCGCCGATGCCGACAGCGGTGGAGCTAGTCAGGACGTCGAAGCCCGTTCCAGGCGCGGTGCCGTGGAAGACCGTTGCGTCGAACTTGGCGCCGATGGAGGCGGGAAGGCGGCGCACCAGCTCGTTGTAAAGGGCGCGGAAGTCACGACGGAACTCGTCGGAGAACAGCTCGATTACAGCGATCTTGTACGGGGTCATGGTCTTGACGCCGAAGGTGGACTCGGAGACGGGCTTCTCTGCGGTCTCGGCCACGAAGTCGGCCACGGGGTCGCCCGTGATGATGGGGATGGAGATGCCAGAGCCAGGCAGGGTCACGCGCTGGGCGAGCTGCATGACGGCGCTCTGCTCGATGGTGTTGGCCCAGATCTCGTTGGTCTGCTCAGGGGTGAGCGAGAGGCCAGTGGTGCCACGGTTGATGTCGATGGGGTTGGTTGCGAGGGCCATGGTTGCCCCTTTCTGTCTAGTGACGGAAGAAGTTCTCGGCCATCTCCGCGAACTGGTCAGCGGTCGATGGCTTAGCGCCGCCCTCCCGCTGGATGCGGGACTCTGGGGCCTTCGGTGCCGCAGGCACCTTGGTCTCGGAGGCGTACTCCTTGGCGAACGCCTCCATGTCGGCTCGGTCGGCGCAGTGCATCAGCAGGGCCACGGGGACGCCGTTCTTCTCGGCGACCTCAGCCGCGTCGGCTCGGCGCTGGGCGTCGGCCTCGTAGGCGGCTAGCTTCGCCTCGGCTTCCTCGGCACGCTTGGTCAGCTTCTCGACCTCGGTCATGCCCTCCTGCTGCTGGGCGTCCCACTTCTCGGCCTTCTCCTTGTTGGCCTTGGCGCGGCCCTCCCACTTGCGGGATTGCTCGACGGCCTCCTTGTACTTGGCCTCCCAGTCGACCTCTTCGCCGTGCGGCTCTTCTGTCGGCTGCTCTTGCGTGGTGACGTCGTTCTCGGCCATGTGCGGCCTCCTTTCGCCCGTGCGGGCTAGTCGGTTCGCCCCGTGCGGGGCAGGTCTGGATATGAAAAAGGCTCCCGTGCGGGAGCCGTTTTCGATGGGGTTTTGTGCGCCTGCACAATGGGCTATTTCAGCCCGTACATGTGGCGCATGACGTAGAGGGTGCCGTTCGTATCGTCGCGGTAGGGCCTCTTCTCTTGGTCACGCTGGGCGTGGACGCTCGCTATGTGGTCGTACATGCCTTGGGGCAGGTCGCCGTTTGCCCTGAGCGCGTTGGCCGTCTGGTACATCTCGCGGTAGACCGACGAATCGTAGCCGTTGATCTTCACGTCGCGGTAGTCGCCCGTCTTGGGGCGCTCCACCATGTCGGCGACGATCACGCAGTCACAGCCCGCGTGGCTGTGACTGGCGGCTTCCTCGGTCATGTACCAGAAGCCGAGGCCAGCGGTCATGATGCACCATGCGCAGGTCTCGACGCCCACGGGGACGCGAGCGTAGCGAACCTGCCGACCGTCTGCCTTGCCCGCCCTGTAGACGCCGCGCTTGCTGGCGCGGTTTATCTCGTAGGACAGGCGCTGCGAGAGCTGCTTTGCCATGCCCTCTGGGTCGCCCTCGTAGTCGCGCATGATTGCGCTGACGGCGACGTCGGTCGCCACCTCGTCCCACCCGCTCTTGACCCTCTTTGTCATGTCCTTCCCCGTCTCCATGAGGGAAAGGCCACGGTAGAAGGCCGTCGCCAGCTCCTGAGCCTGCTCGTTCGATGTCTGGCATATGGCCCTCATGAGAGCCGCCACCGCCCTCTTGTCGCTCAGGTCAGTGTTGGCCAGCGCGTCGGCCAGAAGGTCTTGGTTCAGGGAGTCGAGGTCGTTGATGGTGCGGGCGTAGTTCTCGATGTACGAGAACGGGATGGTCACGCTAGCCATCGGTCGCTTCCGTCCTCGGCGTCAGCAGCGAGTTCAGCAGAAGCTGCGCGTTGGCCTGCGCCATCTGCTCGTCAATCTCGCGGCGGGTGTCCTCTGGCATGCCGAGCATCTTCCAGAAGGCCTCGGTGCCTGCGAAGCCAGGAACCGAGGCCGCTATCTTCACCGCAGCGTCGGCCATGCTCACGATGGACGGCATGGCTGGGTTGGTGAAGTTGGGCGTGAAGTCCTCCATGCCCTCTGGCAGCTCGGCCAGCGGGACGTCCATCTCCGCTGCGAGCGCCATCTGGGCCAGCTCCCTCAGCGTCTCTCGGTTGCCGTCGTTGAGGTCTTGGCACTCGATGATCAGCGGCTCAGAGGCGGCGTAGATTGCCTCGGCGCTCGCTGGGTTGTCGTGTATGACGCCGAGCTGGCTGATGGGGACGTTGGTCTCGCCGCTGAAACGGGCCGCGAGCGAGCGCATGAAGTCCACGTACTGCTGCATCGACGCCTGCGTGAGCTGTCCGAACTTGGGCAGCTCGCCGTTGCCGTCAGCCCCCACCGCCATGATGTTGCCGATGTAGGCCTCCCAGCGGGTCTTGTGGGCGAACGCCTCCTTGTCGGCGCCGATGAGGTACTTCTGCGGGGCCACAGCGAACTGAAAGCTGATGTCGCCGCCGAGGGCGCAGCGCACGGCGCTGTCGGTGATGCTCATCACCGCGTGGGTGATGCGGCTCTGGCCGAGCGGCCTGCGCTGGGTCGGTCGGTATGCGAACGCGGCCATGAGCGGGCGTCCCATGCTGTGCGGCTCGGCGCTCCACCGCCAGTCGGCCCCGTCCACGCTCCATGCGGTGACGTTGGCCTCGGCGTCGTATAGGGTGAGCGTCATGGCCCCGTCGAGGTTGACGTCCACCGTCATGCCGTAGGCGACCTGCCCCTTGGCATCGTCCCACCGTGCGCTGGCGTGCTCGGCGTCCCACATGTCGATGCGGGCGCCAGCCTCGGTCATGCCGACCGTTGCGAAGGAGCAGCCGTGGACGCCCTCGGACTCCACCGCCTGACGGTACTTGGTGCGGAGCCTTGAGCGGCGCGAGATAGCGTCGAGCTGGGCCTGCAGCGAGGCCTCGTCTGCGGTGAAGCCGTCGAAGCGTGAGCGGGTGGCGAGCGCCATGACGGCCTTGTTGGGCCAGCCGACCACCACGTCGAGGCTGAGCAGCTCAGGCGGCGTCGAGATGCCGAGGTCTTTCAGGCGGTTTCGCCCCGTGTAGTAGGCCATGCGCTCCATGTTGGAGGCGAGGTGGCCGTACCAGACGTCGTACAAGTCCTCCATCTCGAAGCGCCACCGCGCTGGCATGTCCGATGGCATGGTTATCGCTGGCGGCACGACGGTTCCGAGCGTGCCGAACTCCTGCCACGTGTCGGGCTGGGCGTTGTCATTGACCTTCCTGCCGCCCCGCCCGTTTGGGTAGGTCGCGGGCGTCTGCTCTACCAGTCCCATACGACCGCCTTTCTCTTGGGGTCTCTCTTGGTTGTCATTGCCGACCAGTAGGCCAGTGCGCATGCCTCGATGAGCGTGGCGTCGGCACCGTCGACGGAGAGGAATCCCCACCCGCCAGACTGGCCGATTCGCCGCGTCGACACCTTCGTCGCGCTGTCATCGAGCGCGGGCTGGCCGAAGTGGGTCAGCGCCCGCTCCTTGACGGCGTTCGAGAACGTCGAGCAGGCCGTGGCCACGTCGATGACCCTCGGCCTGACAACTACCTTCGAGCTGACGCCAGCGGCGACCAGCCTGTCAGAGAGCGTCTGCGCGTTGCCCTGCCCGTCGATGACGATCTGCGCGGCCTCGTCGGCCACGCTGGCGAGCGTGTCCACGAACCAGCCGATGCCGTTTGCGAGCGAGCGGCTGTCGACCACGTAGACGAACGGGCGCTCTTCGTCGGACTTGTGGCACGCCGCGAGTGACGCATGGCTCCCGTCTGCAGCGAACTTGACCGCGTAGCAGACGAGGCCCTCGCGCGACGGGTTCTCGATGCGGCATGCGTCCCAGTCGGCCCCCTTGATGGGCCTCACAGTGCCTACTGACTCAGGCCACCAGCCGAGGTGCTCGCGTGCGAAGGTGTCGGGCGACATGACCCTCAAGTCCTTCATGAGCGCCGATTCGAGCAGCTGGTAGCCAAGCGACGGGTTGTACTCGTACCACCCCTCGACGCTCGCCACGTCGCGCGGGCCGTCCACTCCCCACTCGTGTATGCATGCCCCCACGTAGGGGTCTGAGTGCATGGACGTCCGAATCGCGGCGAACTTCTCGCCCTTCTGCGCCGCCGCTGGGTCAGGCACCGTACCCATGAAGATGGTCTGCGGCGAGCCTGACGGCGCTGCTGAGTTGAGCGGCGAGAGAGCCGCGTCCTGCGCGTCGGTGTAGCTCTGCGCCTCGTCCACGACCACGAGGTCGAAGGTGCCGCCTCGGCCGACGTCGCCGTTAGAGCCGCGTGTGCGGAACTCGATGTGACCGCCGCCCTTGAGGTCGAGCACCATCTGCCCCGCGCTCACGGTGTACTTCTTGACGAGCGCGTTCAGCTCAGGGAACTCGGCGTAGGGGTCGTTCTTGCGCGTGCCGAACTTGGCGCGGAGGCGGTCGAACGCCTTCTGGGCGGTCTGGTACTCCTGCGCGGTGTGCAGAATCCACTCGCCGCGCCGAACCAGCCCCCACGTCTCGCGCGGGTCGCAGCACCCCGTCTTGCCATTCTGGCGGGGAACCGCGAGGACGCACATGCTGTTGAGCAGGCGACCACGGTCATCGAGGGCGAGCCAGTCGTTGAGCACGAGCTGTTGCCATGGGTGCGGGGGCATGCCGTAGACGTTCGCCATCTCGGTGGCGAGGCCACCCTCGGTGCGTCGGTACGACCCGCACCACGAGTAGGTGGGCGTCTGGCGTCCGAGCATCAGACAGCCGCCTCTTCCACCGCCTCGCCTTCCTGCTGGTCGGCCAGCGACAGGATGCGTGCGAGCGGGGTCTCCACGGCGTTGCTCTGGGCCTCAAGGGCGTGTACCCTGTCCATCGCCTCGAACATGCCAGTGGCGAGCGGCTTGATGTCACGACCAGAGTCGGTCATGTCCAGCACGCGGGCGTACTTGCGCACCACCGCACGTGCCAAGGC
>Ga0326513_10002773_pt1 | contig 12849 bp, 18 predicted proteins | sample 2_2465_0518_D_FD_203654 | JGI IMG/M metagenome (GOLD analysis project Ga0326513, IMG submission 203654) | Bovine rumen microbial communities from UC Davis, California, United States - 2_2465_0518 | ecosystem: Host-associated > Mammals > Digestive system > Stomach > Rumen | place: USA...
GGAAAAATTTCTGTCCTTTTCCCTTACTCAAACCCTGCTGAAATACTTCCTCCAATGCTTCTTACTAAATGTAGCCAACCCCATATCAGAACGCACAAAACCCATAGACAAAGAATATGACAAACAATCAGACAAACTATAGAAGATAACAGATTCATCCGTTAATAACTGATATGCCTTTTTCCTTTCCTTACCGTCTTTGCCTATGCGCATAACAGAATTTTTGGTTTTATACTTATCAATGGCCAACCAGTTTGGATCCTTTAAGCTTTCCAATACACTGTTGTTTAATTTAATTGTTTCATCTGTTGCAAATTCTTTGTACATATTTTCTGTAACACTGTCCAGTCCCACTTCACCTGCTAATTTGAGGTAATTCTGCCGTATGTCTATAAGTTTCTGTATTTCCTCCTTGTCTTCTATCACAGGCTTAAGGTATGAACCGCTGCTGACATAATGCTTATGAATACGTTTTCTTTCCCTGAGGCACTCATACGCCTTGTCAACCCTGAATGTGTTTTCTATGCCGATAATTTCATTTCCGTCCTTGTATCTTTTTGGAAGCGTCCACATTGCAATGATTTTATTGATATTGGAAACAGTCTTATCAGACAGATTAATATCCGTGTATTCTGTTTCGTTTGGCATAACCATGTCCTTAATCAATCTGCAATATTGCAAGTCCCTTTGTATTCTGCTTTCCAGGAAAGACGTTGATACATTAAGTTTTGTAGAAGGGAATTTTTCACCAAGAAACGTGTCTGATTCTAAAATTCCCTTATATTCAAAAAAAGCCAATGCATATTCCGTAAAGAATTTTTCGTATTCCATTCTTTCCCTTTCAGGTATTCTGATACTTATATCATTGTTAGTAATCTCTTCAATAGATATTGGTATATATTGGAAAACCGGGAATAGCTCGTGTATTTTTTCATATTCAACATATTCAGTATTCTTATAATTATAGAATTTCATCGCCAGCAGCACGTCGAGATATATGAAATCCACGTTATCCCTGAAAAGTGCCTTTGTAGCGAAATAGTTTGGTTCTTTTCTGTATTCATTTGGAAGATCCTTTAATGCTTCCAGGATTTGTTCCGTACAGGTTTTCAGTGTGTCTTCTCTGCTGAGGGGTAACGGATCGGTTTCTACTATTATAATATGGATATTTTTTACATTACGAAATCTGTGTACTGCCTGAATAATATCAGTACGTGTAGCATCGCCCTTCATGAATACGCACAGAAGATTTTCAATATCATTTTTGATTTCTATACCCTGACCTCCATATATTGTAGAAAAGAAAACACGTTGATTCAAATTCTTGTTATGTATCAGAGTCTGTGCTTCCATTGTGTCTTTGTGTTCCTTTGAGAAATCACAAATATCCATTCCCTTTAATTCAAACCCTTCTGAAAGATGCTTATGTAATTTATTGGAAAACAGAAGGATTTTATCGAATGCTTTATTATGAATAAAGTCTTTCTGAATAAACCAGTTAATGAAAATGTTCGCTGCCTGATAGTTACTGCTGTTTGAAAACTTACATTTGCTAAATATTTTAACATATTCCATTGAATAGCAGACGGGATCTTTTTTCAGAAACTCCATTTTCCACATGTCCGGTAAAAACTCATATTCATATTGAGGTGTGCCAGAACAGAATATGGTATTTCTGAAATTCCATCGAGGATCTAATATGCATGATATAAGTCCTTGCTTTTGTTTTTTTGTTTTGTTATTACGAAAATTAAGCTGTTCAATAAGGTTATGGCTTTCATCAAAACATTTAATATACTTATCCAGTGTATAATCATAACCGGCTTCCAGAAGTTTTTGGTAAGAATTCCAGGAAATAACCATTTTACCGGGTAATTCATTATGCTGTTTTATTATCATATTGACTTTCTGCGCATCAAAATTAAAATTCTTCAGTATTGAATCATTTGATATATCGAATAAATCATCGCATGTGTTTGGTATAAAATCAATTTTCTTTTTATCTTTTTTGTTTGTGTTTCTTTCACCGTAAACGCCGTCAATAATAGAATTCAAATGACATATAATACATACGTTTTCATTAGGTAGTTCAAGAAGTGTCCTGTAGAATGTAGACTTACCAGTACCGCAACCAGCTTTAATATACAGATTTTGGTGATCTTGTAATCTTTGTAATATTATGTCAATATAATCTGATATAAAACCGTCTACCAAATCAATAGTTTCATCAGCAGGATTTCCGTTTATTAATGTGCCTTCAAGGCTGATAAAGTTATCAACTGTTTCAGAAGTATGTGTTTCCTCCAAAGGAAGACCGAATTGCTTTAAGAAATAAAGGATTTTTATATTTGGTGTTTTTCCAGTGTCTTTAGCTGCTGATTTTATATTTGAATATGCATTTGCCTTTTTAGAATCATAATTATGAAATCTGTCATATAGAATATTTGCTATTTCTATTGTTTCACTTTCAGAAAAGAAATTTCTTAATGTCCAAACTAATTGAAGTCTGTTATTATAGTCGAATATTAATTTGTTATTAGGATTAATTGTAGATAAATTCTTCTTAAATTCATTAATATCAAAATCATTCAGTTTAACGTTTATTGGACTATTTGTTTCTGTATCAGAATCCGTATAAACATTCAGTTTCTTGTATATAGTTTCCTTTATAACAGGATGTACTCCAGCTTTATCAAGGACGTCTAAATATTCATTATAATTACTATAGCTGTTAAGGATATTATTGCAATAATCTATGAAATTATCACAATTATTTAAATAACTTTCATTGTATAAAACATTATCACTAATACCCAAAGCAAATAGCTGTACCAAAGAAAAATTATGCAGGTCTAATATACTATTTGTACTATTTAATATAGTGTCTTCAGGTATTCCCGTTAATATATCTTTCAGATAGTTGAATATTTTATTATAAGTCAAAGCGCCATTGACGTAATATTGCTTATATTGCTCGTCAATAGAGGCGTTTTTATTAATTGGAATATAAAATATTACATGTATACCAGAACCTGATTTACTTGGCTCTGATAATAAGTAACCCGGCTGCCCGATTAAAGCTTTGTGTAACTTTTGTATATAAATTTTATTGGTTTCTTCTGACCAATATTGAAAATCATGATTATCAATATCAATAAAAATCAAACCATTTACATATTCAATAATATATTTTTCAGAATTATCCTTCTGTTTTAATCGAATACCAGATGTGTTTGATTGAATAAGTCCCGGATTACCTAGATTATTATCTGTAATAAATTTTTTATTATTATAGATAAAATCTAAACTCCATAAATGTATAGAGTTATTATATTCCCCTGATTTTGTTTCACGTGTTGGAAACCAGGTGCATTTTATTAGAGATAAATAATTTGACATATTATTAAATTTTTTTTAAAAACACGGGGTTATTCTTTTTTGGTGCCCCGTGTTTTTATTTATTAGAATAATGAAAAGCTGTTTTCTGATTTGCTTTCTATTAGTGTTTGCTTTCCATTTTCAAAAGTAAAATATTTTTGTTTTGGTTTTTCTTTTGTTCTAATATCATATTTTTTTGGTGATATATACTCAGGATCTTTACAATGTGTACCGTATTTAATTTGTACGTCCATTCCACCTGCATAGAACCATATATGTTTTTTTACTGCTTTTTGTACTTCATCTTTGTAAATACCTAAAATACACGATATTTCTTCAATAGTTAAATAACCGTTTTTAGATACTATATTTGATACTATATTCCCTGATTCACCAACTAAATAGTAACCTTTCATATATTTTTTATTATTTTTTTATTTATTATATATAAAAACGTATAAAAATGTTTTTTATTGTATTATTTTAAAATAGACGAACATTAAACAATGATATATAATATATAAAGACGGTTCGTGAGAATAGTCTGCAATGTTTATCCGGTTTTTATTTGGATATTTTTATGGTATAAATGTTATTTTGTTTACGATTATTATTTTTTATCAATTTTACCGGATAAGCATCTTTCTACAATTTGTCATATAATTATAAAAACATTATTTAACTTTTCAGGGATTTCCAAAGCGTTGGATTTCCCTGTTTTTTATTTAATTGTCTGTCCATATCGCGTTTGGATATTTCCAGCAAAGATAAGTTTTCAATTTATATAGGTAATCAGAGAATACAGGATTTACCAGTTCATGTTTCTTATGGATGTACTGATGGCAGTCTTTGCATAATGGAATTAAATTTTCATCGTCAAGGAATAGTTTGTTATGTGCATCAGCAGATATTTGTTTTCCAAATTTCAAAACATGATGAACTTCTTTTGCTGGTGTGTTCAGTCCAAGACATGCACAACATAAACAATGAGGTTGTTTGTTAAGAACTTCTTTACGTTTCTTCTGCCAAAGTGATGAACGATAATCTAATAATTCTTCCATATTAATTGGTTTCTTTTAATATGTATTTATGAAAAAACGGCTATCAAATATCAGTTATAAATATTTAAAATTCAGAGAAAGAACTATGGCAGGGTTAGAAATCAGAATACCATATGTTTCATATAAGACAAAAGTTCAAGGTTTTCCATATAGAATAAACGTATAGCCTACAGAAATGTCTATACAGAAGAATTTGTAGTATTATTCCAATAAGGTAAAACTACAAACAAACTTATAGCCTTTAAACACGACTGAAAACGATATTGAATGGAGTATATTAGAGGGTAATAATTATTGCTCTATAAATGCTTCTACGGGAGAGTTGACTATTGATTCTTCTGCTATAACATAGATGGTTAAAGTCAGAGCATAGTCTGTAAGTAATTCAAATCTGATAGAGGAAAGGGAAATAGTCCTTACACACAGAGAACAGCCAATAATAGAGGACCTTAATTTTAATTTTGATATTAATATTTCAGGATTACAGGCGTCATATAATTTTATAGACACGGAAACAACTTATACGTTTACAGCTTCATTGGATCCTTCTGTAAACGGATATAATGTTGTTTTTGATGTTATAGAAGGAAATGATTACTTTAACATAACAGACATAAATTGGGAGAATAACCAAACATCAGTAACGTTTGCTTTTAATGAACCAAATGAAGAAGACACTGTTATAACACTGAGATTCTGTTTGGATAAAATGCAAGAATTCACAAAAGATGTTTCATTCAATGTGAAAACATTAGTTTCTGATATTATATTTGATAATATACCTGAGGCTCCTTATATTCCATATGAATTATATTCATTTGATTTTTCAACAGAACCAATAATCAATTTCAGAAATTTAGATGTTTCTGTTATTTCCGGTGAAGAATATTTGGATAATTGGTATACCGGTAATGTAGTAGGCACAAGCGGTAAATTCTATTTTAAGAGAAATTCTGTAGAAATACCGCAATATGAATAGATAACCATTGGATTTGCAGATCCTTTGGATAACACTATACACGAAGAGGTTTCACTTATATTCGACAATATTAATCATGTTATTGATGTAAGCGGAAACAAGACGTCATACGGGTATAATTCAGACAAGACGTATTACGAGAGTTTCACATGGGAAGAGACACCAAATTATAACAGGGAATTGCAGGTAATAGTAACACAGAATCCTGCTAATATAATCGATTACTATACTTCTGATGTAAGCGGTGGCAGCGGCAGATTCAATTTCCAGACTAAATCAGTGACAGATGAAGGATGGGTAAACGTAAGAATACAGGATCCATTGACTACATTAGGAAAGAACGTAACATTTAATATACAGAATGAAAAAGTTGCAAGATATATGAGTATTTGGGATTATGCAAGTGAATCTACTTATGGAAGTCAAGATTCCTCATATATGAGAAATGTTAATGCTATAGCTTATGGAAATAATTTACAAAAAGCTATAAGAATAACAGGTGCTTCACCTTATGGATATGATTACTTTGTTTATGACACAAGTGATAATAATTTCTGGAATGAAATGGCTTATGGAAAAGAACCACCCGCACATTATACAAGTGTAAATTTGTATGACACAAGTTTATACTTTGAATTTGATTATATACCAGCAAATACTAATATTTACTATAAAGATACTATTGATGAATAGAGAATTTGGCCTGGTTTTTATTTTGTATATCCTACTGTTTAGTATGAATTTGACAGTTCAAGAAATATTAATTATCCAAAAACAGTAGATATTAGCACAAATTTGCCAGCAGGCACTTATGCAGTGTATGCTAAAGAATTAAGAAATTCTAGTAGAGAATGGGAAATGTAGTTTGAAATTGGTGGTCAAGATAATTATATGGTATTAGATAGTTCACATATAGGTAACAATATTGGTTCAAAAATCGTTGAAAATCCAATAGCTATACATTCAGATATACCACATATAAAGATTGTATCTAATGGTCAAATTGGTGCTTCTTATTCATATTTTGATCCAAGTGTTAATATTATTTAGGGGTACTTTGATAATATTGAAGGGAATAAAGAAATATCAATGACATATACAGCACAATTAAGGTATATAAGTCAGAGACCTGAAGATACTGATGAATATTTTTATGTATTAGTTTCTTGGGATGATATACAAACATAGAAAATGACTTATAACAAATATTATGCCCCAACAGTAATAGATTATGTAAGAAATAATTTACATTTGAGTGAAAATATTGCAAGGATATTATATAATGATACTTATACAGGTAATAGTTTTATGGATGCAGCCCAAATAGGAAATATTTTAAATAATATGAAGTCTATAGTTGATCCTTCTTTACCATATAAAATGAGAATATATTCAAATCGAGAATATGACATACATAATAATAATAGTATTATGCAGTTTGAAGGATTTAGTAGCGGAATGGTAGGAGCTTTATCTGCAGGTACTTATGACGTAGCAATTAATTATAAGGCAGATATAGTACCAATAGATTATACAATCAATGTCAAGGTCAATGTAGAATAAAGTTTAAGGATCCAGAATTCTGGATCCTTATTTCTGTTAATAAATATTTCAAATGATTTTGCAAAATTATGTTAGATTTATCTTTAGTAAAGAAGCATCTCAATATAGAGTCAGAATTTACAGATGATGATTTTTATATCTGTAATTTGATAGAAGTAGCAGAAGAGGCGGTAAAGAATGCAGTTATGCCGGATTCACCTGATGATTTGTTGGATGAAGACGGTGATTATCTTCCAAATGTTCGTCATGCTATTCTTCTTTTGATTGGTACTTGGTATGCAAACCGTGAGTCTGTTGCATATGGTATTCCAAATAAGGTGCCGCATGGATTTGATTTCCTGATTCAGCAGATTAAGACCTATCATTTTTAAAATACTTATATATTGGCCCATATCGCGTTAGTTTTCCATTACCCTGATAACTGTAAGGCAAGACAAAACAAATGTGATAGAGGGCTTTAAAACACACAAAATAAAGAAATATACATTATTATGGGATTGATTGCTTCAGGCCGCTTAAATGAAACAATAGAAATATGGTATTTGGATATAAAAACCAGTGATTATGGAGATACCACGGAGGAATGGAAATTCTCTGCTAATGCCCGTGCAATGGTTGATCATACTGCGGGAAGTTTGAACATTGAGAATTTCGAGGTTTTCAATGCATATCACAAGAGCTTTACTGTTCGTATTCATACAGACGTACGTGATACAGACAGGATAAAGTACAATGGTAATTTCTACAGGATTATAACCATTGATATTGACAGGCCAAAACAGACAAAGACTATTGTCACAGAATTGATTAAAGAATAATTATGTCGGATATTAACATGACATATTCAGACGGTGGACTTTCTGAGCTTTTAAAGGATTTAAAAGGGAAAGAATTCAGGCGTGTTGAGAAGAAAGCAATGCGTCGAGGTGCTTCTGTAATAAAACGTCAGACTATTTCTAATTTCAAGAAAGAACTGCCAGCAGCAACATAGCCTTCTGAAAAATATTCAGACAGATTAATTGATGCTATTCGTTCAACGGTTTTTGAAGAGGGAAACGAGGTATTCTTTAAGGTGCATATTCTTGGTTCGAGAAAGAAGGATTCTGGTACATTCAGGGCTCGTTTCTTCGAGAAAGGCACTAAGGAAAGAGATGGAGACGGACATTACAGAGGTAGTATTAAGGCAACAAATTTCTTTGGTGATGCAGTTTCACAAACAAGTTCAAAGGCATATAATGCTATAAACCAGACATTTACAAATGAAGTTCAGAAAATAATAGATACAAAACATAAAGAAGAAAAGATATGACACAGGCAATTAAATTAACTAAATATATTAGGAAATTTCTCCTTGATAACAAAGAATTAATGAAAGTAGTTAGCCCTACTTCAATATTCCCAATAGTTGCTTAGGCTAATACCAAATATCCTTATATCGTCATGCAGCGAACAGGAATAAGAGCAAGCTATTCAAAGGCAGGAATAACAGAAGATAATGTAACGTTGGAAATCATTGCTATTTCTAATGATTATTCTCAGTCTATTGATATTGCATAGTTAATAAGGGAGACTATTGACGGAAAACGATACAGGAGCGATGAAATTGAAATAGATGATATTGAGGTAGAGTCTATTACAGAAGAGTTTGTTGACAATGCTTATTTACAGAGATTAGTGTTCTCAATGAAAATCAGATAAAAAATTAAGGAACTAAATTTGGTTCCTTTTATTTTACAGATTATTCAGATAATCATCATTTGCATCATTTATTTCCGGCCTTGTCTTGATACGTGATTTTGCGAACACAGTAAACCCAAATTGGTTAACGATTCTGTTTATATTCGTCTGTGTGTTAAACAATGCTGGAAACAACGGGTGCTTTTCTTCTGTCTCTATTGCTTCACCTTTGACTATCTTAACAGACTTCTTCATTAGTCCGTCTTTGTCAATCTGTTCTTTGATATTAATATAAAGTTCATAACTGTCTGCGAGCTGTTCAAGAGTCAAATCCCATTCAGGTGCAACCGTACCATATTCTTTTTTAAGTTGTGATTCGATTTTCTTCATGTATGATTTGACTTCTTTTCTGTATTTTCTGTACTGCATAATTGAGTTACTTTATTTTAGTATTTATTAAATATTAGATTATCAGCATATTTTCACTTTCACTGAACCGTCAGGATTTACAATGCCTTTAATCATATGCTTTTTCTTTAAATCATCAAGTGTCTCGTCTTCCCTGGAAATATCGATATAGTATTTCACCAAATCTTCTTCTGTCTCCTTATAAGCAATAAGGCTGAATTCTTTTGCTTCATGTGCAAAGAAATCCTTCAGCAGCCTTTTGACAGAAAATTTTATATGAGATCCTTCATTTGGAATAAGATAAAGAATCTCATATATTCGCTAAAAAGTCTTAAACGGCTGTCTCATGTATGACGCTAATTCAATAGTTGAAAAAATTACTGTATTCATTTCTAATCATTCATGTTTTTGTTCTTCTTCCTATTCATTATCTCTCCCAGAATTAAATGAAGTTTTTTCATTCTTCCTGTCTATTATAATCTTTGTTTTATAATGATAGTCAATGCCCAGCAGTCCGGCGCTGAATGTACATATTTCTCCAAAAGCTGTAAGGACTGAAGGCGATATTTCACCCAATGGTATAACCCAAAACCCCATCATCAAAAGGGTTGCTCCTATCAAAACAAGAAATACTGCAATCAATAATTGTATATTTAGTCTATTCTTCATTTAATAAAGGCGTCTTTTGATATTTATTAAAATATCGTGTAATGATTTAACCAACCAGTACACGATATTTAATAAATTATATTGCCATAATATTAAGTATCTTTATCAGCAAACCAGACAGTCGAATAAGGAGAATATCCTGTCACTTTTATAAATCTAACAACGTTTCCATCCTAATAAGAACCCATCTCAAAGTATTGATTATAATTCCTGTTTGCATCCCTAATAACAAAAGCATCATTCCCAGAAGAAGAACCCCTGTATGGAGTAACGAGAATATTTGCATCTGTATCATTGATTATAGTCACTGTATATCCGTTTGGAAGACTTGTCACACTTGTTTCCCCATCTGGTGTATAAGTTATATCTGGTAAAACAATCCAAGATTCCTGATAGTTAAAATTGTCGTCCATTGCACGTGTTGATACCCAAATAATTCCGTAATTTTCTGCAACGTTTACCTTATATGCATATTTCTGTTCTGATGAATTGTTATAAAAGATTAGCTACTGAGTAAAGTTTTGCGCACCTATTTCTAATAACGGTGTATAATTCCATATAGGAACCCAGTTTGGTTTTGGTGTAGGTATAGTTCCCATGATATTTGCCGCTACTTCTATTCTTCCGTTCAATGGTGTAGGACTAGATTCTTCTGCTGCCCTCTGTTTTATTCTGAGTCCTGATAACCCCTGTTGAATAGTGAAGTTTCCATTTCCAGCATAAACCATATTATAAGCGCCTGCCCGAGAATAGAATCCGTCTATTCCTATATAAGTCTGCGCATTGCTTGTCTGTGTCATTCTCATATTGAACGTATAATATGTCTGATAGTTATTAGGATTATTCGCAGTAGAAGTTATTGTAGCAATAATCTTATAGCTTCCTGTAACAGGTGCGACGAATCTGAAAGTACCACCCAGCTTATAATAATAAATTGTATCCTATTTCATCGTCTTCCGTGTACAGATATTATAATTAACACCACCAGTCTGAGCACACAGGGTCACTATTGGTGTTCCTGCATTTCCATTGCTTCCAGAATTACTATAAAGCCATTGGCATGTCATACTATCAAAATCTATAATATCATCCTGGTTGAATGTCCATACAGTTGACTGTGAAGAGTTTTCTATTAGTTCTGCCTCTATATTGAAAGTATTGTCAGTGTGATTAACATAACCATTATTCCTCCAGAAAGTATACTTGTCAACATTTTGTATATTATTATAGGAATCAATGGGTTTCGGTTGAATGTTTATCCTCTAAACCTTTCTTTCTACATCATTATAATTTGTTGTCTCATAGATAGTTATACCGTTTGATGAGTCTGTTATATTGAGATTTCCGATAATAGTTGTGTTATCAGCCTGTAGAGTAATCTGACCTGTTGAAATATCAATACCTGTTCTTCTTAAGTCTCCTTCTAAATCATCATAAACAGATAGTGTAATCTGACCTGGTAATACGTTTATCTATGTCTGAATATTGTTAATTACATCATCAAGTGTAGAAGTGTCTGATAATTTAATCGTAAGATTTCCTGAAGAGTCCCAGTTTATCTTATTCTGTGCCACCTGACCTGATCCGTCTCTGTTTAAGCTCCATTTGTTATCCAAATTCTTTATTCCTCCTGTCAAGTAAACATTATCAGAATAAAGTCCATAACCAGATAAAGCCTGTCCGTTATAAACAACCCCGCTTAATTCTCCAAGTCTAGTTTTTGAAACACCTTTGTTTGAATTAGCTGTTGAATCATTGCAGGCCGCTGATGCAAGTGTGCTGCAGTCTGCAAGGAAATCGATATAACCTCCGTCATAAGGATTTAATTTGATAATCGTCTGTCTGTTCGCGTCAGACTTATTTCCTATTCTTATAAGATACTTTCCCTAGCAAGTCTCAATATCTATTGCAGTGAATTTCGTTACACCAAGTCTGTCTGCAGAAGTTGAAGTTGAATTGTAAGAAAAACCTGTCGCTGTATTATAAGGCGCTACACGTACCGTGTTTTCTCCGTCCTGTGCTACAGAAACAACTTCTCCTTTCATCTGAAATATTCTCGTCTGTGATACTTTATACTATACCTGTACAATATCATCCTGAGCAAATGGCGGGAATTCATCAGTCGTAAATATCCAGTCTCCAGTGTTCTCGTCTTCAACAACTTTCAGTATTTGAGCGGCGTCCGTTACCAAAAGAATGCCGTTCGTAGCCTTCATTTCATTGTATGTTATAGAATAGACATCAAGATTACCATTTACCTTTAAGTTCTGGAATTCTGCCGTACCATCGTTTGTTATTCTCCAGCCCTGTGCCCCACTGTAAAAGTTTGTAGATCCTATATCAAGTCCGCAAGAAAGATAGTCAGGCATAATACCAAAACCAAGATTTCTGTCTTTATCAGTAAAGTAAAAACCTTCATCATCACAAAGGTGAATAGAAATATTGTTATCGATATTACTGACGTCTGTTCCCATCATTATTTCCGGGTTGTATATCTCTGAAACAATATTCATTTTCTAAGAAATGTTAATCTGCTTTGTGTTTATCTCTGTTATATTACCCCCTGCAGAATTTACAGATCCGTCTGCATTTATATTTCCTGTTGCAAAAATATTGTGTACATCATAAAGAGTTCCTTTAATATCTCCACCATCAAAATATTGGCCCCATATAGAATGACCGTATAAAGATCCAACAGAAGAAGTACCACCATTATTAACAATGGTAGTATTTCCTCCTGATCCTTCTCTTTTTGGTACTGTAGTAGTTCTTATATCAATCATATTTGTAAGATTAATTTATCAGATTTGTCTCATTTTTACTTTAACAGAATTATTCCTTAAGTCTCTTGTAATATCTGTTGCTATCATCTTTCCAAAACCGTTTATTTGGTAAGTATTAAGCGAATTATAAGATCCGGTGCTCGTGTCCCAAATATCTGTCTCTAAAATAACTTTTGGTAAGTTATCGTAATTGTACGTTTGGTCTACATAAAGCTTTTCCGGTCTGTTTACAGAAGTGTCTGTGTATTGTGAAACACCAACAAGATTTAAAGAAGTATCTAAGTCTGTTACATAAGAAGTCGAAATTGTATTGTCTATATTAAGTTCCTGT
>Ga0326513_10002774_pt1 | contig 12843 bp, 11 predicted proteins | sample 2_2465_0518_D_FD_203654 | JGI IMG/M metagenome (GOLD analysis project Ga0326513, IMG submission 203654) | Bovine rumen microbial communities from UC Davis, California, United States - 2_2465_0518 | ecosystem: Host-associated > Mammals > Digestive system > Stomach > Rumen | place: USA...
GCAGTTATAACAGGTAATTATGCATATGAAGAAAGTGTAACTGATAAAGAAATAACATTAAGTTATCCAACAGGATTTACAAGAGATAATTGTGTTGTTATTAGTATAATGCTAGGTAATACAGCAATAAAAACTAAACCATTAGGTTGTAATTCGGTTATGACAAGTAATTCTACTGCAACAGGTGCGGTAGCAAATTCAGTAGTGTTATTTGAAAGTGATATAAGACTTAAATTAAGAAATTTATATGCAAAAGATTATGTTGAATCAACTACACCACAAATTATGTCACAAGAATTACCTAATTTAGAATATAAAGTAGTATTAATGAAAATACCAACTCAAGAATAGGAGGTAGAATAATATGAAAAATGAAGAAATAATAAGATTATTAAGATTAAAGGTACTACTTGGTCTGAATGGTTAGGTAGTTCTTATAATACTAAAGGATTCTATGCTGGTAGTATAGGTCAATATTCAGGAGTTATAACCAATTATTTAGGCGGAGATGGATATGTTATTTCAGTGAATACAAGCGATGTTATTACTAGTCAATTGTATTATTCAACATTTAGGCAGGGGAGCGAGAAATAATCGCTCTCTCTTTTTTATTTTAGGGCTTTTGTTCCTACTATTTAAGTAGGAAGAAACAAGTCCAAAGGAGGTAAAAAATGGAGTGGTTAGATTTAGCTAAAGCTATAGCAGAACTTGGCATTTTAGTAGTTATTGCAGCTGTTTTTATTGTTATCATGACGAAGCAAAATAAAGATGCATCAGAAAAAAGTCAAGAATTATTTGATTTTGCTATGGGTAAATTAAGAGAACAATCAAATCCTCATGTGTTGACAGAAGAAGAAGATAGCCTTGCTACAAAAATAGATAAGTCTATCAACTCGTATTTACAATCAGTAGTCCAAGAACTTGGGCCTAATAGAGCTGTCGTAGCACGTTATCATAATGGTGGTAGAGACATGAGTGGAATATCTTTCTTAAAATTAAGTATAACTAATGAACAAGTAAGCCCTGATACACCACCTGTTATTGGTGATTTCCAAGCTCAATTCCGTTCAGTAGCTACTTATATATGTGACGAGCTAGAAAAAAACGGATATTGTTATGTTGATGATTTAGAAACTATTAAAAATAAAGATAGTGGCACTTACGAGCTATTAAAAATGCGTGATGGCCAAGCATGTTATGCTCGAGCATTAAAAAGTCGTTCTGGTTATGTAATTGGTGCTATAATGGTTACATACACAAGCAAATCTATAGATAGAAGACCAGACATAGAAAAAATAGATAAAGTCTTAAGCGAAAAATCAAGAGAAATTTCAGCACTTTTGAATTTCAAGGAGTGTTAATATGAAGATAAAAATAGATAACACATTGGAACAAAATATACAAGACATATTAGATAATAGTGGAACCAGTATAATTAACGCTATTATGTTAGCAGTTTATCCTGTTGGTTCTATCTATATGAGTGTAAACAATACGAATCCTGGAACCTTATTTGGTGGTACTTGGGTCGCTTGGGGAAGTGGACAAGTTCCCGTAGGAGTTAAAACAACAGATACTGATTTCGCTACAGTAGAAAAGACTGGAGGAAGTAAAACAGCTTCTACTTCATATACTCCTGCTGGTAAGAACACCGGTGGTTCAGTTGGTAATCACACATTAACTGTTGCGGAAATGCCTAGTCATAACCATAATATTGATAGAGCTTATGGTACTTCATTAACTTTAGCTGGAGATATAAGATGGAGTTGTACTACTGATGCTTATGGTGCTGGAAGAGTTAATACTCAAAATAAAGGAGACGGAGGGGCACACAATCATGGTTTTACAAATCCTACATTTACAGGTACAGCAGCTACTATTACAGAGTCTACTGTGCAACCTTATATAACTTGTTATATGTGGAAAAGAACAGCTTAACGAGAGAGCAATAAAGAGCTCTCTCTTTTATTTTTATCTGTAAACGGATACTATAAAATAGAGGGAGGTTTATAGCATGTATGTACTAAGAACTAGACAAAAATTTATAGACCTTGAAAGAGATAATAAAGTTTCTCCTGTAGGAGAAATCTTCAGATTAGAAGATGAGCAAAGAGTTAAAACGCTTTTAGGAGATAACCCAGGAGGTCGCAAATATGTAGACCTTATTGGAGTTGAGCATCCAGAGAAGAAAGCAAAAGGTCCTAAGATAATTATTTATCAAGGACATTTATTTTATATAGGTGGAATAGAAACTTTCCTATATAACTTTACAAAACATTATAGAGATAGGGATATAACTATTATATGTAAAGATGTAGACGATAATCAAATGCTTCATTTAGGTAAGTATGCCAATATCAGAGAGATAAACGGTGCTGATAAAATGGAGTGCGATGTATTGATTTTGGGTAATTATGATTGCGCCGGTATTGTTAAACAAATAAGAGCTAAGAAAGTTTATCAAATGATACATGGCGATTTAAGAGGGTTAGCTAAATCATTGCATTGGGGAGATAATTATCGTTGGAGAAAAGATTGTAGAGTAGATAAAGTAATTTCGGTTAGTGACACAGCTCGTGATGGAGTTATTGAATGTGGTGGAGTAGACAGCGAAGTTATCTATAATATATTAGATACCGAATATGAAACAGATGATGGTTTATCTTTTATTACATTATCAAGAGCAACAGCAGAAAAAGGAATAAATAGAATAATACAAATGGCCAAGGAATTTAAAAAAGCTGGGAAACATTTTGTATGGTTCCTATGTTGTTCGTTACACCAAGCTGACCCAGGGGTAGTAAAGATAATTAAGAGTATGCCAGAATTTGTTATAATACCACCAACACAAGATAATAGAATGTTAATAAAGAACTGTGATTATCTAGTACAATTAAGTGATACAGAATCATTCTGCTACAGTGCTTATGAGGCACTACAAAGAGGGGTTCCAGTTATTCTAACAGATTTCCCAGAAGCTAAGAAAACTGTAGACCCTGGCAAAAATGGCTATCTCGTTCATATGGATTTGAGCGATTTAGATATAGATAAAATCTTTAACCACAAACCTAAAAACGTAACTTTCGTAGATAAGTGTGATTACGATAAATGGGAGAAAGTGTTTAAAGGAGAATTATAGGAGGGATAATATGTATTTGGTAAAAGTAATTAAAACCTTCTGCGATTCATTGGCGCCTGTCGAAGAATCACTAAGACAAGTTGGTACAACTTTTAAAGTTGATACAAAAGAAAGAGTAGACGTTTTAGTGAAAGCCGGGGTTGTAGAAATCGTTGAAGAACCTGTGAAAAAAGAGATAAGCGTACCAAAGGTCGAAGAAGTAATCGAACCAAAAATTGAAGAAGAAATAATTGAACCAAAAGAAGAAGAAATAGTAGTTGTAAAAACAACTAAATCTTATAATGGAGGTAAGAAAAATGGAAGAAAACAAAGTACTAAGTTGGGAAGAAAAAATAGCTAGAATTGAACAAGCACCTGCTGAAGTTCAAGCCATGGTAGCTAAAGCATTCATTAGAGATGATATTCCTGATGAAGATGTTCAATACAAATTTAATACTGATAGTATTGAAGAATTAAACGAAAATGGAATGGAAGGTGTTGAAAATATTAACGCTGAACCTAGTGATGAAGGTATAGGAGCTGGTTCATTTTCAGTAAGAACTTCTAAACCATACGACAATAAGAATTACATAAGAAAATCAAGAGGTGGATGGAATACTTGTATTAAAGGAAATCCAACAGATGCTCATGCAGATGTACTAGCCAATTGCGTTGGATATGCGTCAGGTCGTTTCAATGAAATCATAAATGATGCAAGAGAAACAACAGGATGTACATATACTAATTTAAACTGTAATGCAGAAAACTTTGCAGATAGAGCTAAAGCAGACGGATTAGAAATGGGTAGCACTCCTCGTGTAGGAGCTATCGGATGTATGTGGGGAGCTGGAGATAAAGCTGGACACGTATTTATTGTTGAAAAAGTTTATAGTAACTCAAGAATATATACATCAGAATCAGGATACGGTTCAAGTACAGCATTCTGGAACCAAGTAAGAGATAATTCAAATGGAAGATGGGGAATGAGCGGAAGTTATTCATTCAGATGCTTCATTTATTTACCAGCTGATGTTCAAAAAATAGTTGACGGAGGACAACCTACTCCACCAGCACCAACACCAACACCTACTCCAAGTGATAAATATAATATTGGAGATAAAGTAGTTATTAACGGACCTTTATATGTAAACGCAAATGCTGCTACACCAAGTGGTTCTGTTAGTAATAAAGTAACTACTATAACTAGAAAAGTTGCAGGAACTGCTCATCCTTATAATACAGAAGGAGACTTAGGATGGATGAACGAAAGTGATATTCAACCTTATAATGAACCAGCTCCTACACCACAACCTACACCAACTCCAACACCCAGTGGGCTACAAGTTGGGGATACTGTTAAAATTATTGGCACTGGTAATGGTTCTAGTTACGGTGGTTCTAATACTGCTTATGGTATAGGATGGACTAGACAAATCCTTAAGATTTGGGATGGAAGACCATATCCATATCAAGTAGGAAATAATACAGGAACAACAGGTTTCTATAAAGCAGAAGCCTTAGAAAAAAAGTAAGAGGTTAAAAATGGCTAAGAAGGTTGAAGTAAAAAACAAGGTGTTAGAACAAGGCGTTCATTATTTACAAAGCCCTTTTGGCAAAAGAAAGTTTGCTGGTAAGGTATCTCAACATAATGGAGATGACCTTACTGGTAAAAATGGAGCTGATTGGATAGTAGCTATAGATGACGGTGTTGTTACAGCATATAAATATAGTGAAACAAGAGGCTACTATATTGAAATGAAAATGGCAAATGGCTACCTTACAAGATATTTACACACAAAAGAAGGTACTTGTCAAGTAAAGGTTGGACAAAAAATAAAGAAAGGTCAACGATTAGCATACATGGGTAATACAGGATATTACACTAATGCCAACGGGAAGAAACACAGAGTTGATACACACTTACATTTTGCAGTTGTTGACAAGGCTGGAAATTTCGTAGACCCAATGCCTTACTTACAAGGAACAAAAAGTTTTGTTAAATGGAAAGCTGGTCAATTTAAAGTTATCAACAATAAATATTTAAGAACCAGTCCAGAAGTAAAATCAAACAACAAGGTTAAATATAAATCATTAAAAAATACGAATTATAATTGGCCTGCTATCACACACGCAGATAAGTTGGGATATGCTAGAATGAACTCTGGTATTATAATGGAATTAACTGAATTTGCAGTAGATAGCAAAGGTAATACTTGGGGCAAATGTAAGACGAAGAGCACTCCAATATGGATATGTGTTCACGACTCTACAGGAGACCAAGTTAAGGTAGCATAAAGAATAGGAGGAAAATAAAATGGGAGAAGCATTATTATTAACTTTAAAAATCGTAGGATGGCTTGGAATTATTTTAGGAATTCTAGTTATAGTAAATACTACTACAGGTGTTATTTATAACATCAGTGAAAAGGGCGAAGGTTTTTCTTGGAAGAAATTATTAAAAGGCTTAGGAAAAGCAGTTATATTTTATATCAGTGCTAGTCTTTTAAGTATAGCATTTACTATGTTACCATTTATAAATGATATGATTACTGATGTATTTGGCATTCAATTATTATCACCAGATATTTTAAATACTTTATCAACAGTATCTATTTTAGGAATTATCATTTATGCAATTGTTGCTCAAGGTAAAAAAGCCGTTAACGGAGTAAAAGACCTAGTAGGAGTTTCTGCAGATGTAGAAAAGATTACTTGGGAAGTAGAGGATGAATAATCCTCTCTTATTTTTTTTACTTAGAAACACGAATCCCTACTATATTATAGAGATTAAAAACGACAAAGGAGGGAAAGTATGTATAAGATAATGACTAAATTACATACAGTAGCCGATAATGTATGGCGTTTCGAAATGGTCACAAATGATAATGATGAAGTAGTAGAATACGCTAGTATGAGTAAAGACGAGGCTGCTGCAAAAGCATTAGAGCTTTTAGGAAGAGTGGGATATGATGATTTAAGAATATTAGATGACCAATCTTACTATTTAGATTTAATCTATGGAAAGAAACCTATTCCTGAGCCTAATTTATATGTTTTAACTTATGAGAACATTAGCGGTTATCAACCTGACTTAGAAGTTATAGAAAACATAGAAGAAGGAGCTACTGTTGTTTCAACATTGATATTTGATAAAGCAACTTATCAATTTCATTTAGTTGTAGACGGTAAAGAATATAAAACAGGAAATCCTGCATGGATAAATTATGAAGTTATTAGCGACACAGAAGTTAAAATAACTTATAGTGGTATAACTAGAGACCATACAGTTGAAGTTATAATTGATAAAACAGAAGAAGAAGACATACCAGAGTCTATTTAATATTAGTGGAGGAGGCAGGAGCGAAGCCTCCTCTTTTATTTATTTATAGGAGGGAATTAGATGGAAGCATATATTAAAGAGAGTATTTATGTATTAGATTATCAAGACAATGTGGTAGACGCAATATTTATTTCAGACGACCACAGAACACCAGGATATGCTTATAGTGTTAATGTTGAAGATGCTAATACAGGTTATAGTAATTTAACTTTTACTATGCCAAATTATATAAATGATGCGGATGGTAATTCAATTATTAATCCTAAGATGAAATTATTAACTCCTCTAGTAAAATTAAGATACAGAAGAGAAGTTTATTATACAGGGATTGGGGATAAATCAGTTGTTGACGTAAACGAGCCTATTAATTTGGGAGAGTATGGAATATTCCAACAAACAACTTATCCTAGACCTGGGGAACCAGATGGATTAATTGAAGATTATGTAATGGATTATATCGTTCAACCAACGCAAAAAAATAGAAATAATTTAGAGATAAGCACTCAGTTTACAGCTATAGATTATCCTAGATTCAATTTAAGCAAAAAACACTTTGGGTTAACTTTTGCTGAAGGTAGTGTTACTCGTTCGGATTGGTCTATATATGACAAAACACCTATGAGTTCACCAGGAACAATTCAATATATTCAATGGGACGCAAGTAAATATGGTCGTTTTAGTACAGTAGAAGTATGGGACCCAGCAAATGCATCAGATTATCCTTTAACAGAAGACCAATTGAATGATTTACTAGAAGATACAGGTGTTTGGAGTTATGGAGTTTCTTCTACAGCTTTTTATTGGCCTATAGTTTCTACAGCTAGATACGAAGGAACTTTATATAATGAAAATGATTATTTAATTTTAAATATATTTCCTAAAATGTTAGGAGATAATATAACTGACCCAGATATAATAGAAACTACTTTAGATAGATATACATGCACATGGAATCAATTAGAACAAAATAGATGGTATTTAACACCTAATAATGCGACAAATTATTTATTACATATTTTAGATACTACTAATTGGTCTATAAATAGTACAAGCGATAGATATGATGGAACCTATGTAACAGCAACTCAATTTACTGAAGAAAACAGAGAAGCTGGAATACGTGCTTTATTAACACCGGCTCCTCATAACGTAGAGCATTACGTTATAGTAAAAGAATTTAAGAATTTAGATGGTCAATATAAAGGTACAGTAAGTAATATAGAAGATTTGCCTTCTTCTTCTGTAAAAGATGACCGTTATTTTCTTTTAACTTTTGATGAAAATAATAAAATTATAAATACTGAAATGTATGCATGGGACGGAACAAGATGGTATAAAGATTTAGACGATAAAGATTATTGTCGCACTTCATTTTGGACTTGGGACGAAAGCGCTTCTCAATTTATAGAAGTTACGAACAAAGCTTGGACAAGTTCTATTGATAAAAAAACAGGTGTCTTATATGATGTAGACCCTATTGAAACAGAAGTGGCTACTCCAGACGGAGCTATAGAGAATTACGAAGTTACTGAATATACAGCTTATCTAAATTTAAGCGATAGTAACTGCTATAATGCAATCACAGCTCTTTGTAAGGAATTTCAATTATATCCTATCTTTGATTGTATAAATAGAAAAGTATCTCTAAAACAATTTGCGGGTAAAAATTATGGATTAACTTACAGATTGGGAAGTAATATTGCTTCTACAGGTGTAAAAGCTGATGGAGAAAAAGTTATAACTAAATTAAGATGCTATGGTGGAGTTAGACCAGATGGGTCTGAACAAATCAATTTAGGAGATGCAGAAAGAAGATACAAACAATTATATACAGGAGAATTTGATACTCCTCAAGATTTACCAACTTCTGAAGTAGGGGGATATTGGGCTTTAGTCGATAATGGTGAGTCTCCTGTGTACTCTTATGATAATACAAGTAATTTATGGTCACCTGTTCAACCAAACGAAAAAGGAGAATATTGGGTTACAGTAGGAAATGAAAGTTATAATATTGACTTAGAAACAGGTTTAACTTTACCTTGGAATCCAAATGACCCAGCTTACATTCAAGAAAGAAGTCCTTATGGTACAGAGTATATTTATAATTTTAAATGGATGTACGATAATAATTGGATGACTAAACAACAAATATTAGATTTTTATGCTTTAAATAAGCAAATAAATGATAAGAATAAAACTTTCTTAGCCACATATACAGAAAATTTTAACGCTACAAATGCGGCTTATGTCCAAGCAACTGTAGATTATGATACTTTTAATAGCGAATTTCAAGCTTGCTTAAATTCCATGGCGAATACTTATTACAAAATTCCTACAAGTCCTGGAGAAGGTAAATTTACAGCTTTCCCTTATGCTCCTTTAGGAACAGAATTAAGAAGTGATGGTCATGGTGGACAAAAATATTATGCACCCCTATATCATTGCTACGCTTGTGGTTATACTCATAAAGGAACTGTTCCAAATGGACCATGTCCTAATTGTGGTAAAATAGGATACTTAGAACAAAAATATTTATATATTCCTGTATTTGATGATTTTACAACAACATCGGAAAGAACGAAACCTCAAAGTAAAGGTTTCTATCAAGCATTATTAGAACAATTAGGAACTCAAGTAGCCAGAGATAATATAAGTATAGTAGATAAGATACCTACTCAAAGAATAGATGGATTAACTGATGAAGTTTCTTATATTATAAATGGTCAAGTTACCTATGATAAAAGTGCAAATATGTATAATTGGAATGACTATGTAGAAAGATGGCAAGACAATTATGGACCTATGCTAGATAATCTTCGTAACATGGAAGAGTTATTACAAAGATGTGAAGATTTAGAAACCCAATATAATATTTATGCTGACGAAATTCAAAAAATAGAAGATGAAATTCAAGATAGATTTGGTGATTATATTGTTGAAGGAAAATATAAAGATGAAGAAGTAGCCTATGAAGCAATTTTAATGAATAAGGCTTTAGAAGCTTCTGATAAATTCGGGGTTCCTCAAATAACATACAATCTAAATGTTATAGATTCGACAGGTATGATAGAATATAGACAAGGTTTATCTGATGTATGTAATGATGTAGTTAGATTATTGCATAATGTTGGGCAAATAGTTCCTCGTCCAGGTGATTATTGTTCTATTTATGACGAGCAAATGGGGCTTATTGGAGTACCAGGGTTAATTACTATTACAAAAAGAGTTTTAGATGACCCTAAATCTAATTCCATAACTTTAGACACAGCTTACCAAGATTCTGATGAATTAGTTGGCAATATTATTAATGCTACTAATACGGTATTAAATCATAGCGACGTATACGCAAGAACTGCCATATTAAATACAGATGGAACAATTGCAGGGTCTGCTTTATCTAGTTCATTAGAAGAATCATCTAGCGAGAATATATCATTAGTTGGAGTCAAAGGTTCGTCTTTACTGGACAGTACTGGTTTAGTTGTTAGTGACCCTAAAGACGCTAATCGCAAGTTAAAATATAGTGGTGCTGGAGTTTATGGTACAGTAGATAACGGAGCAACATGGTTATCTATGATGACACCAGAAGGGATTAATGCAAATTATATTAAAGCCGGTTCTATTGATACAAAGAAAGTTCAAATTATGTCTGGGCGTTATGGTAAGGTTGTATTAGATAGTTTAGGTTTAGCTATTAAAGAAAATGAATTATTAAATTATTCTTTGCCTACTACAACAAAATCATACGATGGAGAGACAATGCCAGATTGGTCAGGAACTAATATAAAAGCATTTTTTGGAGTAGATAGAGATAACAAAGGTATGCTGTTCCTCAATGGTCAAGCTGAGATTACCGGGGGAAGTAAAATCGGCGGATGGATAGTAGGTAATAAAAACCTTTATGATAAAAATGGAACTATATATTTAAGTCCGGAAGGAAAAAATAAGTCAATATTGGGCAATAACGATTTAAAAGCTTTCATAGCTGGAAATAATTTTGCGGTAACAACAGCTGGTAAATTATTGGCATCTGGTGCAGATATCTCTGGTAAAATAGTCGCAGATTCTGGTAAAATAGGAAGCTGGAATATTGATAATGGGGCTATAACTAATACTCATACTACTTTAACTAGTGATGGTAAGATTAGCTGTTCGGAAGCTACAATTAGTGGTAATATTACAGCCACTTATTTAACAGCTACTGATAGTGGTAAAATTGGTCCATGGATATTTAATGGCGAAGCCATTTATAATGGCAAAGGTATCGGAGAAGCAGGGTCTACCGGTTTAAGTAATTATGCCGATTGGGCATTCTGGGCAAACAATGGTGCCTTTAGAGTTGCTCAGAATGGATATCTATATGCTAATAATGCTGATATTAAAGGAACTATTAGTGGTTCTACTATTAAGGGTTCTACTATTAGTGGTTCTACTATTTATACTGGAACAAGTTCTAGCGGATGGATGATAAAAGATGACTATATTAAAAATAGAGATGGTGAAAGAGCCAACATATTCGCTGATGGAACATTGGCTTTTTATCCTTATGTAGGCTCAACTGACGGGGGTACTTTTTTATTAAATAACGGAGCGAGAATAAGCATGACTGCTGGGGTTGCTATAAGTTCTAGCGCTAATGGTCAAGTCAAGCCTGCTACCGGTAATTTAGATTTGAAAGCATGCGCTGGTCACACAGCTTATCTAGGATGTATGAGAAAAGGTGATGGTTCAGACGAAATTAGTGGAATAACTGTTGAAAATACAGGTATAACGATAAGAACAGAGCAACAAGCTTCTGGTATAGTTTTAGCAACAGGCCGTTTAAAAACATGGAAATACAATACAACGGAGACAGTTCAAGGTATAGACGGATACATTAAAATTGGTTTAAGTGGATATATAGGATTTGCTAATGGTTTGTGCGTATATGCCGGAACTAGCGAAAGCGAATGTAAAAAAACTACTAACACTTCTAGTCCTGTGCTTGTTATAGATTAAAATAAAAAAGAGAAGACTGATTAAAGTCTTCTCTCTTATTTTTTTTGTCTAATAATGTGCATCTATTATAGCAACTCGCCAATCTTTTGCAACTCTTTTATTTGTTCCTATTCTTTTTATAAAATCCCATAACATTCTACATTCGGCATCAGCTAAATCTCTGTTAACATGAACGTAGTCCCTTTCTATTTCTGCGTCTTCGTTAAAAGAATATATATCTGTTATAAAATCGACGAAGGTATTTATACCTCCCATACCATGTTCACCGGTTAAATGCTCTACGACATCAAATCTAAATTGACTTAATTTGCATACATTTACCCAATTTACTTTATTTAGTATTGCATGGTTACACTCTACATCCTCATAAGGAACACCGCCTTCATAGAATGGGTCTTCGATTTGTTCTACTTTTTTAGCATTGCTGGATATCGGAATTAAATGGCTATATCTTCCACCGAATACATACCAATCCCAATCAACAGTACCATCATCTATCATTCGGTTCAGTATTGACTCTAAACTTGGTAAAGTATCTCTGTGTACTACAGCTAACACTCTTTTATGCATACTATTTGCCTTCTTTCAATTCTTTTAATTTATTTTTAACAAGTTTTATAGCAATTTCACCGTTTACACTTGTCCAATCTTCTTCTCCTAAGTATTCTTCTAATTCATTTAATTGCTTTAGTAACTTTTCCACACTTGTTTGTAATAAGTTACATTCAGCTAATACGACCATATCATCGCTATTAGTCCTTATCATATCTATATGTTCTATTATTCCCATAATATTCTCCTTTTCATAAATATTATATCAAAAAAAATAAGAGCCTGTAAAGTCTTTTACTCTTTACAAGCTCTATTCATAATCATAAACGCCTTCTTTAATTTTATTTATATAACATTTAATTCTCCATCTGCGATGTTTTTCGCAATATGGATGAGTACATTGTAGCTCCATAAGGTCGGCTACGTTTCTATATATATCTGCAAATCTTTTTCCATTTAATAATGTTCTTTGATTTTGTTTTAATGATGCAGATTTATTGTTATTGCGGTTCCAAACTATCACTGGGTATTCAAAAGGAGATACTGTTTCAATGACATCGCATTGGGCAACGTGTTGAACAACATCTTCTACCATAGTATTTTCTGGGAAGTCCACAATTAATTTACTTTTAATACATTTAGTCCAAGGGGCTATGTAAGGACTATTGACCAATTTTTCAGGATTATCATCAGTTAATTTAACTGGTGTTCTTCCATTATTGATAAGACATATATAAGGTAATCTAATGCAATCTGGATAATCAGCCTTTTCAATATGTTTGGCTAATTTATCTAAAATATAAGATTTATCAAACCAATCATCATTATCAATAAA